>Ga0114958_10000449_pt1 | contig 35240 bp, 25 predicted proteins | sample C_130208_EF_Meta_FD_89577 | JGI IMG/M metagenome (GOLD analysis project Ga0114958, IMG submission 89577) | Freshwater microbial communities from Lake Croche, Canada to study carbon cycling - C_130208_EF_MetaG | ecosystem: Environmental > Aquatic > Freshwater > Lake | place: Lake Croche, Canada... | reverse complement strand
CCAATCATTTTTTTCTTTCCGATGATTTTATAATGTTTAATATCTTCTACTGAATTATTTATAAAATCAACCATTAAATCTTTATCAAATGATGCATAGTATTTTTTGAAATCATGTATTCTTTTTAAATATAATTCAATAAAAAAACAACCGACGATAAATAATTTATCTTCTAATTTAAAATTATTTAATTTTTTAGCATAATAATCTTTGAATAAGCTATGTTTAATTGGTAAATGTTCTAACATAGTATGATTAAATTCGTGATTTGTCATATTTAAATTTTCATTAATTAATCTTGTAATTGTTTTATTTTCCATATTTCTTGGTATAGTAACAGTTTTAATATTAATTGGTATTCCATATTTTATTTTTGGTATAGAACTAATTATAATTTTAGATAGTTCAATAGATGAGACAATTAAAGATACAATTAATTTAAATTCATCAGTAGTTTGGTCAAAATAAGGAATATATGAAATAGGTATATTATTAATATTTGCTTTATTAATTTCTTTTTGTAATAAATAACATCCATAACAAAAATACTTGTATATTAATCCTTTTGCTTTAGTTTCAAAATTAGTAATTGTGAAAGGATAATTATTTATTTTAAAAAGTATATCTTGTGATTTATCAAAAATTGCTAAATTAATATTTAAATCTTTAACTATTAAAGGTCCTAAATTAGATTTTAATTTAGACAACATTAATTGATCTGCCATTAATATATAATATAAAATAATTATTTAAAAGAATATAGTTTAAATAAGTAATGGATAAACATAAATTTTGGAAAGATCAACCAATAGCAGTTGGTGCAAGTTCTGAAAATAAAGCAATTGAATTAAAAAAAATAGATGATATAAATAAATCACCATATTCATTACCAGAAGGATATTATTGGTATACTTTTAATTTGAATGATGATAAAGACTTGGATGAATTATATATTTTTTTACTAAATTATTATGCTAAGAATATAGAAGCAACAAAAAAATTTCATTATTCAAAAAAAATATTAAAATGGTTTTTATGCAATAATAAATACAATGATTTAATTATAGGTGTTAAATATAAAAATAAATTATTGGCTACTATTTGTGGTATACCTATGACTATAAGATTATTTGATAAAGAAATAGAAATGATTGAAATTAATTTTTTATGTATTCATAATAAATTAAGAAATAAAAGATTGTCTCCTGTTTTAATAAAAGAAGCAACTAGAAGAACAAATTTACATAATATATGGCAAGCATTTTATACAACTGATTTTGATTTACCAAATTGTTTATGTTATGGAACATATTATCATAGATTTATAAATGTACCAAAATTGATTGATACACAATTTATTGCTAAACCAGATAAAATATCAATAAATGGATTATCAAAAATATTTAAAACTATAGATAAATTAACTTTAAATTTAAGAAAATTGGAAGAAAAAGATTGTGTTAAATGTTGTAGTAAATTTAACTCATTTCATAGTAAATTTAAAATAGCACCAGTATTTACAGTAGATGAATTTAGAAATCATTTTATTGAAGATAAGGTAATATATTCATATGTTGTTGAAAAAGATGGAGATATTACAGATTTTATTTCTTTTTTTGATTTATCATATCAAATTAAAGAGAATACGAAATATGATAATTTGAAAGTAGCTTATGGTTATTATTATTTTTATTTTGAAAATACATTGGAAAAATTAATTGAAAATTGTATTTTGATATTAAAAAATGAACAATTTGATTTATTAAATTATTTAGACCAATATGATACTAATCCTATTTTTGATAAATTAAATTTTAATAAAGGTGAAGGGAAAATGAACTTTAATTTTTTTAATTGGATGTGTCCACCTGTAAAAAATAATGAAGTCGCATTAATCATGATATAATAATATCCCAATTGGCTAGTTTTATTAAACGATTAATATATAAATCACATTTATGATGTGATACAGGGGCTCTATAATATATTTCAAATGGTAAATAAACAATTCTAGTTAACCAATTTATATCTTTAACAATATTTATTTCAGTTCCATCTTCTTTTAAGAAAATAGAATTATCAACGTGTTTATATAATAGAGATATTGGAAATAATGTAACAGGATCTTTATCATTTACAATTCTAATATTTTCTGATATAACTTTATTATAATATTTAACAAATTTATTATTTCCTACACGAGGAGAACCTATTGTATGATTTATTATTTTTTTACTATTTTTATAAAATTTACTATACCAACAAGAAGCTATTGTTGATAAACTAGCACCTAATGAATGACCTTGAAAATGTATAATATCTATATTTTCAAACTTATCTAATATTTCTATACCAATTTCATTATTTAATGATTGGAAATATTTTAGAAATCCAGTATGAACTAATATTGATTTGTCTTCAGTTGGAAATAAAGGTGATCTTATTAAATCAACATCAGCAATTACGTCTATTGCATCATCTGTACCCCTATAAATAATATGAAGAGTTCTATCTTGAACCCAACTACAAGCATAAGCAGTATTCATATTATCTTGATATACTTTAGGACATTCTTTTACATTATTAAATATAAAATAAATAATATTATTTTCATCTTTCTGATGATTTTCCCATAAATTTTTAATTTCTTCTAGCGATAAATAAGCAATTTTAGCTCTTGTAGCAGATAAAGTTAAATTTTTAAATGTTTCATTTATTGTTTTCATTATAAAAGAATAGATTTTAAGTACCGTCAACACTTCATTTAAGCATATACTGCTTTACTACCTCTTGTTGGTTTCTTTATAGGTTCAACGATTTTAGTTTTTGTTACAGCTTTCCCTTTTATATATTTAGTTTCTTCTGGTTCTGATTGTTCTTGTTCAGATTTTTCTTCATCTTCTTCTTCTTCTTCTTCTTCTTCGTCGTTTTCTTCTTCCTTCTCTTCTTCATCTTTCTTTAATAATATACCAGCTAATTCACTTACTTTTTCTTTTAGTAAGACATTCTCTTTTTCTAATTTTTCAATTCTTTCATTAATATAATCTTTAAAATCTTTATCGTGCCTGATTAGATTAATTTTTATTAATTCTTTAATTGTTACTGGTTTACATATAAATTTAAAATCAATAATATATTCTTTATGGTCATCTGATAAAGAATGAATTACAGTGTAATTATCATCTGAAAAGTTAATGAATGATTTATCTATTATATCTTCAAAATCACTACGAAGATTTTCAGGAAATAATTCTTTTTTAATAAGACCTATATAATAGTGGTCTCCGTTATCAATTTTAATCTGATTGTTGTTATAGGTTAGTTGCATTAATAGATGAATTAGATAACAATAAATAAAATAAACAATTTTTCTAATTTTCTATAGAAATAGTAGGACAATCAATGTATATATTATTACCAAATTTATTAAAAACCTTATTAAGACAAAAAGTAACTTCAATATTATCAAATTTTTGTGTTTTATTTTCCATATCTATAATATATTCAATATCTTTAATTTTTTCATATTTATCTGATGATAAATTATTATGTAAAAGTGAACGAGTATTAGAATAAAATTCAGATTGATTTATTCCTTTAATTTTAAAAATACTAAAACATATTTTTTCGTTTTCTTTTTTAACATCTGAAAATGCTAAATCTTGCAAATATTGTAATTTTAAAATATTATCATTTATACTACATATTAGTGGACGATTGCCCATCCATTTTTCATCAATATTTAGAATAACATAATAATAATTGTTAGTATCTTTAAGATATAGAGTATTAGAAGTAGAAGACATAAATAATATAAATATATATTAATTATTTATATTTCAATTTTTTTAAACATCAACATCATATTGTTTTATTAATAAATTAACTTTTTTAACATATTTAACTTCGGAATCGTATGTAGATAATCCTTTATACGAGTCCCAAGCATTCCATTTTCCGAGAGCTTCTAAGTTAAAAAAATATGGTTTTTCTATATTTATATCACCTACAGTTGCTTGTTTATATAAACCATATAATTCAAGTAATTCAGAATCAGTAGGACGACTTTTAAGTTTTTTTACCATATTAGAGGCTAATATAAACTCTGCAGAATTTGTAATCATTGGAATTTGCATTAAAATAGTAATCATTATTATTTTAGTTTAAACGGTAATAAGAATATTAACTAATATTTAATATATATGCAAACAAATATTAGAAATTGGTATGATATAGTAATTGACGGTAATGGTGGTCAAGCTTTAAAAAATGTTGGTACTATTGCACCATTTGTTAATTTAAATACAACAATGGATTGGGATAGAAAAATATTAAGTAACATATATTTTGATATTAGTAATAATCAAATTAGAATGAGTAAAGGAAGGTCTCCTATTATGGAATACCAAGTATTAGTTGAAACAACTAGAAGCATAAATGGTTTAATTGGTGATACAGATAGAAATGATATTTCTAAATATACATTTTTTTATTTTGATTCGGTCAATTTATATGGTTATTCAAATATATTAAATTTAAATTATAGTATACTTTTATCAAATTTTGTCAGTAATAATAGCGATAATCCAGTTTTAAAAAAATTTATAACATCAGATTATTCATTATATTTATTTTCATATGGAACATCAATTTATTATTTAAATAACGCAATACCAGTAATAATAGTAAATGATTGGGATGGTACAGATTTTAATTGTACTATTGATGATAATTCAGGTAGTTATTATTTAATTTATAGTTCATTAGATACACATACAAAAAATGTATTATTATTTAATAATAATATTACTGATTTAGTAGGTAATATAACATATAGCCCTGGAGTAAATAATAAAAATGCTGCATATTTTTCTAATAATACATTATCTTTAACACCATCTAATTATATGCTTGTACCCAATATTACTAATTTACCAATTACAATATCAATTTGGTTTAATACCGATTCTTTAAATGATCAAACACCATTTTGTTTATTTAATTCAGATTTAACAGGTTATGGTATAAGTCCAGAAATATTAAATGGTAGTATTAGTATATCATTTGCTTTACCATCACCTTGGATTAATATAAATTCACAAAATTGGCCAAATAATGATACTGTTATACAAATAAATACTTGGTATCATTTATGTATAACAATAAATGATAATTTAAACGTTAATGTATATTTAAATAATAGTTTATTAGGTTCAATATCTGGTAATGCTCCTTTAGAAAATTTTAATGCATTTATGTTAGGTGGTACAACAGGAAGAGGCTTTCGAGGTTTATTACAATATTTTAATGTATATAATCGTGTTTTAACACCTACAGAAATAACAAGTTTATATAATTTATTAGATGTTTCGCAAGGGAGAGTTATAAATTTACCATTAGATGGAGCAATTGTGAATCCAAATTATACTGTTATAGGAAAATTAATTGATACTAATAATATTTATAAAAATCCTCAATTAATTTATAATAACTTATTGGAAATTTATTTATCGAAAATAAATGAAACGAATGTATACAAGGGAATAATAGATAATAGTGGTAATATAATATTAGGTAATCGTTATAAAAATTTAATAAAATACACACCTATAGTATATCTTAATAATGTTTCATTAATTGGTATGGATACTTCTTTTAATTTAGTTAATCGTTCTACATATACGAATACATCATTTAATTTAAATAATAAATCGTTACTTTATAATAGTAATAATAATACTATGAATAATAATATATTTGATATAGCATTAATTACTGATGAATATTATATATATTATGTTGGCGTGGATAATTTTGTACATCAAGTTTGGAATCCAATTATGTTTCAAAAAATAATTATTAACGCTTATGTAGCAACAATTACATCTAATTTAGGTATTTGGCCACCTTTTACCATAAATGGACCTACAGATTTTGTATTAATAGCTGATGATAATATTAGTGTAGTCAATTTAACATTAACAATAAATGATGCAATTTATAATTTTTCAAGTTATCCAGGTCAAAATATTCAAGTTAATGATCTTTCAGGAAATAATTATTATTTTAAGATAACACCAAATAATGTTGTTTTACCATATGCTACTATACACGATAATTATATTCCTGGATATTATTGTACTGTTAATACTTTTGGCAGTGATCAAACATATTATAATATTTATGATTGTTACGGTTGTCCTGTTTGGTATAGAATTAATACATCTCAAAAAGGTCAAGGTGGTGGTAATCCTCGTCCTTGTGGTCTTTTCTTAGGAAATGATGTAAATAGAGTTATTACAGTTAATTTTGATGCATATTTACCACAAACAATTGTTAATGTAGATACATTAGAAGAATTTAATTATTATATTTTACCAGATGGTAGAGGTAATACTGTTCCTTTTGATGTACACGAAGCATTAGAAATTGATTTGCCTTTATCAAGAAAAGGAAATATGTTGATGCAATCATATACAAATGGTTGTTATTTACAAGAACAAAATAAACAAAGACAAATTGTATGGGAATGGTGGTCTATAGATTATTTAACATCTTCGGAACCAGAAGCTTATCATATTAATTCTTCATCGGTACATCCAATTACAGGTGATATTATTTGTAGTTTTCGTCATCAATCTTGTGTATTATGTATAAGTTATACAACAAAACAAATATTATGGACAATTGATTCAAATTATACTTTTTACCAATTCTTTAGAAATCCATCAATAACGCAATTTTTAAATGTTGTTGATGAACCAATTATAAATGGTGTAAGATATTACGGAACAAGTGCTCAACACGATGCCAGATGGCATATTGATTTACAACCAATTTACAATGTAGATAATTCTATGATATCTATTTTTGATAATGAATCTTTTAACGGAAGACCAAATGCTAGAGGAGTAGTATATGAAATAGATTTGATAGATATAGATAGTAGTGGTAATGGTAAAGCTTACTTTAGAGGAAATTCATATTCTTATTACGGAGGTACATCTGGTTATATGGGTAGTAATAAAATAGTTAAAGAAGATGATGACTCTTATTCTTGGGTAATAAATTATCCTCAATTACAACCTTGTTTACAAGAATATGCAAGTGATTCTTATGGTATGGGAACACAAACACTATTATTTGAAATGTCAATACCTGGAGATCATTATAGAATTTCTAAAGCAAAACCTAATAAAATAACAATAGAAGCTATGCGTAGAACATCTAGTATGCCTTTTAGTACACCTACCTTTACAAACTCTTATAGGAATAGTAAACCTCAAATAGTTAATGAAAAAACTTCAAATATATCACAATTTAGAAATATTAAGAAAAATGTTATTAATATTACAAATAATATTCAAATTACACAAGAAATAAATTCTCTTGAAATAATGAAACCAATTGAACAAGAAAATAATAATAGCTTACCACAAAATAATATTAGTTTATTACAAAATTTACCAAAAGAAAAAAAATTTGTAAAATATAAATCAGAACAAAAATTTGAAACATCTTTCGAAAATTATACAATACCTAAAATGAAATCTAATTTTATACATCCTGAATTTTCTTTAGAAAAAATAGAAAATATAACTTTACAAGAAACAAATAATTTTAATAATAAACCAATTACTAATCAACAAAATATATCTAAAAATATAATAAAGAAAGCAATGATAGTAAAATTAAAAGAACCAAATATTGAACCAACTAATGAACAAATTAAACAACAACTCAATAAATCAAATAATCAACCAATTAATAAATCAAATAATCAACCAGTTAATAAATCAAATAATCAACCAGTTAATAAATCAAATAATCAACCAATTAATAAATCAAATATTAAACCAATTATTAAAGCTATATCTAAACCAATTATTAAACCTACAATAAATCCTTTAATATCAACTAGTACAAATCAATCAAAAAAATTATTTATACTTCAATCAAGAAAATAATTAAATTTATATTATAAATTAAAATCTATAATATAGTAAAAGTAATGATAAAATATACTTGTCGTAAAATGACCGCAGATGAAAAGAAAGTGGTATTTTCAAAAATTAAAAATAAAAATATAGAATCATTTGCAGCAACACCAACAATTAAGGCTAAAGAATATGCTCGTTCCGGTGATGTAACTATTCCAGGACTAGATAAATTAGTTCAAACTAAATGTCCATCAGCTTATCATAAAATAGATGATATTTGTTGCCCTGTTCCTTTAGAAGATGGTAATTGTCCAGCACCAGATAAAACAGATAAAAATAGAACTCATGTTAAAGGTATGCCTGTATGTGCATTAAACTATGTAGCAGCAACAAAATGGGCATTAGATAATAAAGGAAAAGTAATTAATTTGTGTTCAGAATTACCAAATACTTTACCAGGTGTTAAAAGAAAGACTATTAAAAAAAATTGTGACCCAACATATGAGAAAATAGATGATAAATGTTATAAACCGTGTCCATTAGGTTTTAAATCAGACGGAGAATTATGTATTCCGATTGAATTCAAAAGAAAAGGTATAGTAACAAAATGTCCAAAAAATAGTGAATTAATAAAAGATGAATGCTATCAAACTTGTCCTTTTGGATATATTGCATATTCTGATTATTGTGTACCAACGGATTTGAGCTCTTTCTAATTTTAATCAGTAATAAATATATTTTAAAATTACATATTAAACGATTAAATTAGAGAATAATGAAAATATTATTCTCTAAATTTTATTATATAAAAATGTCTAATTATGCTGATTGGTCAAATAACTTTAGTAATAAATATACTCCTTATTTAGAAAGTGATAACGAAGATGCTGGTGAAACAAATGTATTATCTAAAGGATGCTCTCCTGGTTGCAATTGCAGTAAACATACAGAATCTTTTTCTAATATGTCTAATACTTCTAATATGTCTTGTTCTAATAATTGCAAAACAAATAACTGTATGTGCAACAAATCTATTAAAAGATCTCAATTAAACCCTACAATTAATGAATTAGATGCAATGTATACAAATATAATGCCACCTTTACAAATAGAAACATTTGAAAATTCTGATAGAAAAAAATATTCTAAAAAGGATAATAAAGAATCTTTCAAAAATATGGGTACAAAATTAGTTGATATAGCACCATCTACAACTGAACCCATGATGGTAATTCCTAATCAAAATAAAGATATTAAAGAAACATTTGATAATTCAAATTTAGCATCAATGTCTCCAACATCAATGATGATGGGATTTACTAGACCAATGGAAACAAATGAACCAAAAGTATTAGTAAATTCTAAAGAAAATTTTTCAAACTCGGTTATGGATATGGGAGTACAAATACAAAAACAAGAACCATCTATTATGAATATGAATATGGATATGTCTTATTCAAATAAAACACCTTCAATGATGTCTGCATTAATGATGACTCCTCCTCCTCCTTCTCAAAATAAAAAAAATAGAAAATAAAAAAATTATAATTTAGATATAAAATGTAACTACTAAAATATATCTAAATATAACTAAAAATATAAAAATAAGTTTAAAAATTCATAAAAAAAAAGAATAATAATTTCTTTTTTTTTATTTAAAAAAATTTTTTAAAAAAATATTTAAATATATTATATATTATATAATGTCTACTTACAATAGAAAATCTAATATGAAAATGAGATCCTATGAATCTTTCACCGATTTGGACCCAATGGACGCAATGATGAACGGCAATACTGACGTACCCGATTCTTCTCCTCCTCCTATGAATGCTGCAGATACTCCCATGAGTCCTGATATGATGGCTAGAATGGTTAGATCCGCTCCTAATTTTAAAGAAACTTTTGATGCACCTGATTACGAAGATGCACCCGAATACGAAGATGCACCTGATCACGAAGATGCACCTGATTACGAAGATTTTGAAGACACACCTGACGGTCACGAAGATACACCTGAGTACGAAGATGCACCCGATCACGAAGATGCACCTGATTACGAAGATTTTGAAGGAACTGAACCCGACGGTAGTTATGAAGACGAACCTAGTTATGAAGATGCACCTGATCACGAAGATGCACCTGATCACGAAGATTTTGAAGACACACCTGACGATCACGAAGATACAACTGAGTACGAAGATACACCTGATCACGAAGAAATTGATCACGAAGACTTCACTGATACCAATAAAGATTTAGAATTATGGACTTGCTATCCTTCAAATCTCGAAAATAGCAGAGAAACATTTGAAAGCACTGATAAATATACAGCTGGTGGAGATGTTTCAAGTGGTGCCGTTCAAGGAGCTTTAGCCAAGAGCACAGTTGCATCTGTAAAGGAATCTGAAATGAATAAATTATATATGTATTTAGCAATCGCTGTAATTGTATTAATGATTATTTATTTATTAACTTGCAAAAATAAATAAAGAAAATAATAAAATAAAATTAAATTATTAATAAATAACTTAATTTTTATTAATAAATTATATATATACATCATACTAATTATTGATAAGCTTCAAATTAGAAAATTACTTTTTAATTTTGAAAAAATAAATAAGCAAAAAATAATAAAATTAAATTATTAATAAATAAGTTAATTTTAATAAATCAAATGAGTTAAATGTACATATTAAACTAATCCAAATAAAAAGATTTTAGTATAGAAAAAAAAATTTAAAAAATGTATTTGTTTTTTTTTAATTTTTTATGTCGAATATAGTATATACCAATGTTAAAGAAAAATAAGAATATAGAATGGATATCTCACAGTCCTAATAAAAAAATTAGAATAGAAGAAAATTTTGAAAATACACCCCCACCAACATTTCAAGGAGTTAGATTGTGGTTAGATGCAACACAATACGCTGGAAAAAACGGCCAAACAATCCAATTATGGCAAAGCTTGCAAAACATTGCAGGTGTAGGAACTAATACTGTAGATTTAACTAGTACATCAAATGCAGATAATTGGCCTATTGTTAGAGACAATGCTTTAAATAAATTACCTGTAATTGAATTCAGACCTGAACATAATATGAGTCAAACTGCAAATATTCAATTAAATGCTTATACTTTTGCTTTTGTTTCCAGACAATTAGGTGCTGTAAGCAGAAGATTATTCATAGGTAATGGTAATAGATTATATGGTTATTGGAATGGACAAAAAAATCGTATATATAACGAAGGTTGGATAGATGCAAATGCACCTGCTGGTTCAGACAATAATTGGGATTTATATGTTATTAGAAAGGATGCTGGTGGTAATAATATTTTCTCTAGAAATGGTACAGTTATAGCTAAAACTCAAGGTGGTGCTGCTTTTGATGGTTTATACATTAATACAGGAGGCTGTTGTGGTGGTGAAACTTCCAACGGTCAAGTAGCTGAAGTAATTATTATGGATAATAAATTATCAGATGCTGATACAACAAACTTAGAAACATACTTAGCAAAAAAATGGGGCTTACAATCATATATGGATGCTAATGCACCATCTTATATTGCACCTCCTCCTAATGCAGATGTACCTGTCCTCAATGGTAAACCTGTAGAAAATTTTCCTATTAATGGAATATTAACATGGATGGAAGCAACCCAATTTAAAGATGCTACCGGTACTCCAGTAAAAACTTGGCCAACAGCAACAAAAGACAACAAATTCTTTTTAATTAATAATGGTAATGAAGATAGTTTTCCTAGAATTAGACAAAACGGTTTAAATAAATTACCTGTTTTAGTATTTGCACCCAATCAAAATTTAGGTTTAAATAAAGGTTTCTCAAGCCCAACCTATACATTAGCATTTATATCTAAACAACTTGGTAAAGCAAATAATAGATTAGTTGGTGGTAATGGTAATAGATTATTTGGTTATTGGGGCGGTAGAAAGAACGTATGTCACATAGAAGGATGGATAGTTGACCCTGGACAAGCTCCATATTTACCTTCTAACACTGATTGGGATTTATATATTTTTAGAAGAACTACCGATGGTCAAACTACTTTCTCTAGAAATGGTTCAGTATTATGGAAAGACAGAGGTGGCGGTGCTCCTTTTGATGGTTTACAAATTAACCAAGTCGAACCTGGTGATGGTGCTGTAGCTGAAATGCTTTTATATAACAGAATGATTAATGACAAAGAAACATTAGCATTAGAAAATTACTTAGCTGTTAAATGGGGACTTCAAACAGTAATGGAACCTGGTCACCCTTCTTACGTAGCTCCTCCTCCCAATGCTGATTCACCAATTGACGGTTTCCCAATTACAGGTATTCAATTATGGGTTGATGCATCAAAAGTTGATGCTTCTGGACCATCAGTTGTCGGTTCTCAACCTCTTACATGGACAAGTTACACAAAAGACCAAAAATATTCATTAGTAGTTGGTAACAATCAAGTAGCTCAAGCACCAACAGTAGTTGCAAATGGTTTAAATAAATTACCTGTATTAGACTTTAAACCCAGCAATAATATGCAAATAAGCCCTAACTTTGTATCTCCCTCTTACACATTAGCATTTATTGCAAGACAAAACGGAGGTGCAAATAACAGATTAATTGTAGGTAATGGTAATAAATTATTCGGTTATTGGGGTGGCAGAAAGAATGTTTTACACGTAGAAGGTTGGTTATATGATCCCGGAGCTGCTCCTTACAAACCTTCTGATTCTGAATGGGATATGATGATTTTCAGAAGAACAAATGCTGGTAAAACAACTTTCAACTTGATGGGTGCAGTTGCCTGGGCTGATAGAGACGGTGGTAGCAATTTTGATGGTTGCAATATCAATACAGTTGAAGCTGGTTCTGGTCAAGTTGCTGAATTGGCTTTATGGAATAGAGCTGTATCTGACGATGAAGTAAAAGCACTTGAAACTTACTTGGCAACTAAATGGGGTTTACGTTCATCATTAGATCCTAAACACCCTGCATATGTAGTACCTCCTCCTAATGCTAAAGCACCTGTTGAAGGATTCCCCATTAATAACTTACAAGTATGGTTAGACGCATCTAAGTTAGAATTTAAGGCTCCTCCCGCTGGACAAACTACTATCAAAAATGTTTCTTTCGTTAGAATTGATGGGGGTGGTGATTACCTTCAATTAGCTCAAGTAGTAGGTACAGATGCACAAGGCAATAATGTTACTAAAGGAAGAAAAGCTACATCATCTGGTTTCTGTTGTGATGATCCCGAAAGTAAAGCTGTTGATGGTGGTGAATCAGCAAGACCCCATCCTCAAATATACCACAGTAATGGTGGTAATGCTTTCTATGAAATCCCCCTTGATGGACCTACCGAAATGGCAACAGTAACTATTTATAATCGTGCTGATTGTTGCCAAAATAGATTAACTGGTTATAAACTTTCATTATTAGATGCTCAAAGAAAAGTTGTATACACTAGTGCTAATTTTAGTGAAGCTCCTAAACAAGTTATAAGTATGGCTAAAGGATTGGACACACAAAATTTAATCAGTCAATGGTTAAGTAATACAACAGATGGTAAATATAACTTAGTAAATAACTCAGGTAATGCAAGCACTTACCCAACTGTCATACAAGGTGGATTAAATAAATTAAATACATTAAAATTCACCCCTGTACAAAACTTAAAATTAGACAATAGTTTAAAATCTGAATCATATACAATTGCAATGGTAACAAGACAAACTGGTGGAAGAAACCAAAGATTTATTTGCGGTATTGATAACAGATTAATTGGTTATTGGAATGGACAAAAAGCTGTAGTTCACTTAAATGGTTGGACAAGTGATTCTAATACCAAACCATCTGATAGCGAATGGGATTTCTTTATTTTCAGAAGAGATACTCGTAATAAAACCACTTTATATTATAATGGTGTTAATATCAAGAAAGAAGTAGATGGTGGTCAAGGATTTGATGGTTTACAAATTAACTTAAATCCTTGGAACGAAGTATCAGATGGTGAAGTTGCTGAAATTGTTGTATGGAATACATTTGTAAACGACGATCAAGTAAAAGTTCTTGAATCATACTTTGTAAAAAAATGGGCATTAGGTTCATTATTACCTAATTCCAATCCTAACTACGCACCTCCTCCTCCCAACGCAGAAGCACCTTATAAAGATTTCCCTGTAGGAGGTTTACAAATGTGGCTTGATGCTAAGTCTTTTGAAGGACAAGAAGGTAAAAAAGTAAGCTCTTGGGAACCCAAAACATTTGATAAAAAATACTTTTTACAAAATCCTTCAGGTAATGAAAACAGTTATCCTACAGTAGTAGCAAAAGGATTAAATAACTTACCAGTATTAGAATTCAAACCTGAAAATAATATGCAATTGAATGACAACACATTAAAAGCTAAAGATTATACATTAGCATTTGTATCAAGACAATTAGGTAAACAAAATAGAAGACTTTTAATTGGTGATGGTAATAAGTTATATGGTTACTGGGGTGGCAGAAAGAATATGACTCACATTGAAGGATGGATTGCATTTGGTAATGATCCTAATAGACCTCCTCAACCTTATGATCCTGACACAGAATGGGATATTTACATTGTAAGAAAATCTACAAATGATGGTAAGGTAACTCATCAATTCTCTAGAAATGGTTTAGTAATGGGTTTAAATGATAACGGTAATGGCTTTGACAAATTATTTATTAACATGGGTGGTTGCTGCGGTGGTGAAACTTCCGATGGTCAAATTGCTGAAATCCTTATGTGGAACATTGGTGTCAATGACAAAGACCACGATACAATTCTTGGTTATTTAGCTACCAAATGGGGTATGGCTACTGCAATCGTAAGCAGTCACCCTGCTTACGTTCCTCCTCCTCCTAATGCAGAATCACCAGTAGCAGATTTCCCTGTCAGCAATGTCAAAGCCTGGTTCGATGCTTCTATATTTGCAGGTAGAGGTGGTGAAAAAATCAGTTCTTGGAAGAGTGCAACACTTGATAAGAAATATGAATTAGCAAGCAGAAATGAATCAGAATCTCCTACAGTAATTGATAAAGCATTAAACGGCAGACCTGTATTAGCATTTAACCAAAGTAATAAATTAATCTTAAATACTGGTTTAACAGCTACAGGTTATACACTTGCTTCAGTTGTAAGACACATTGGAAAAGGTGCTGGTAGAATTTTATCTGGTAATGAAAATATCTTATATGGTCACTGGGGTGGCAGAAAAGGTATTCTACACATTAATGGTTGGGTAGGTACTCCTGATAAATTCTCTCCTGTAGATGATAAATGGGATTTAATGGTACTCAGAAAGAATATTGATGGTACTACAAATATCAGCAGAAATGGTCAAATTTTACAAAAGAATGTATCAGGTGGTGGCAGATTTAATGGTCTTCACATTAACTTCCCTCATGAACCCAGTGATTGCCAAATTGCAGAAATTATTATGTGGGACACATATAAAACTGATAAAGAAACATTAATAATTGAAGGATACCTTGCAAACAAATGGGGATTAAGAAACAAATTAGATGCTTCTCACGTTGCATACAGTGACAAAGCTTCTGGTGTTTCTGCTGAAGCTCCTGTAAGTGATTTCCCATTAAATGGATTACAATTATGGTCAGATGCTTCAAAGATACCTTATCAACCAATACCTGTAGGAGAAACTACTGTCAAGAATGTTTCTTTCATTAGAGTAGATGGTGGTGGCGATTACCTTCAAATTTCTCAATTAGTAGGTACAGATGCTCAAGGTAATAATGTAGCTAAAGGAAGAAAAGCCACATCATCTGGTTGGTGCTGTGATTCACCTGAAAGTAAAGCTGTAGATGGTGTAGAAGCAGCTAGAAATCACCCTGCTATATACCACAGTAATGGTGGTAATGCTTTCTTTGAAGTTCAACTTGATGGACCTACAGAAATGAAATCAGTTACTTTATATAACCGTGGCGATTGTTGCCAAAATAGATTTCAAAGTGGTTATAAAGTTACATTATTAGACAAAGATAGAAAGATATTATTCACTGGTGCAACATTAAATGGAGAATCAAAACAAGTTATTAAAATGTCTGATATGGTAAATTCAAAAAATAAAATTAATAAATGGGACAATAATGCACCAGATAGCACATCTTATTTGATTAATACTTCTGGAAACGTTTCTCAATATCCTGAACTCAAACCAAGAGAATTAAATGGATTATCAGTATTAGATTTCAAACCTGAAAATAACTTTGAATTAATGTCTCAAATGAAATCCGAAGAATATACATTAGCTTTTGTTGCAAGACAAAAATTAGGTACAAACGGCAGATTTTTAATTGGTAATGGTAATAAATTATTCGGTTATTGGAACGGTAGAAAGAACGTTATGTTTACAGAAAATTGGGTAATACCCCCTGATCACCCTCTATCACAACCTTCTAATGATGAATGGGATTTAATAGTTATTACAAGAAAGGGTAATAAAAATGCATTCAGCAGAAACGGTTTAAGAATTATGAAGGATAACACTAACGGTGCTGCTTTTGATGGTTTATATTTAAATACAGGAGGTTGCTGCGGTGGCGAACGTTCACACGCTCAAATTGCAGAAATATTATTATGGAACGTAGCAATTAGTGATATGGCTGTATTAACAGTTGAATCATACTTAGCAAATAAATGGGGATTATTAAATAAATTAGATGAAGATCACCCCGCTTATCCCAGAAAATTCTTAGGTAGAATGGGCTTATGCAATGTAAATGATTATAAAGTATTTGGTGAAATTAAATATGGTTCTGGTAAATTAGGTAATGCTGCATATTTCAACAACGAAGAAGGCGAAGGCAAAGCACCCAAAAACTTTATCAGTTTAGCAAGTTCTCAAAATACACCATTAACAATTTCTTTCTGGTTTAACGTTGATGCTATTGATGCTCCTTACCAAACAATGTTAGCATTAACTGGTGACGACAAGAAATGTGGAGGTATGTCAATTGATGTTGTAGGAGGAGGTGATTTATTAGTAAACACTGCTTTACCCAATCCTTGGGTTGGAGTTAAATCATCTGATAAACCAGTCAAACCTACAAAATGGAATCACGTTGCAGTAACAGTAACACCTGATTTTACAATAACTGTATACTTAAATAACAAAGAAGTTGGAAATGCAAAGGGAAGTGGTGCTATGCCCCAATTTAATACATTATTATTAGGCAGTGCTTGTGAAAGCTCAAGAGGATATAAAGGTTACCTTCAATATGTCAATATATTTAACCGTGCATTAACTACTGATGAAATAGCTGCTTTATCAAACTTGTCCGTTAAAGGCATTTCAGGAAGAACATCATATATTCCCTTGAATAGGGACTGTAATACACCTGTATCTTCATTACCTCCTTATAATAAGATTGGTTTATGGTTAGATGGTGCAGATGTATTAGGTGGACAAGAAATCAGAAACGGTTCAGGTATCAATAAATGGTTTGATAAGAGTGGTAATAACAGACACGCTATTGCAACAGATGTAAATAACCCTGCTATCTTAACAAAACAAAAATACTTAAATAGTTCTGCTGTAACTTTCAATGGTAGAAACGTTTATGCAGTAAATTACCCTGGTTTCAAGGGTAGAGAATATACAATATTCTCTTGTCATAAATTAAATAATCCTTCTGGTTACCAAAGAGTAATCCACGGTTCTCATCAAGATGGTACATTATTTATTGGTTCATTACACAGCAAAGTAGCTACATTTACAGGTAATGGTGGATGGAGAGATGTAAATGCTACTAACCCTGAAGTACAAAGTTCTAATACTTGGCGTTTAGTTTCAGTAGTTGTAAAACCTACTAAAGATGATGGTTCCGGTGGCCCTACAATATCAACATATGTTGATGGTGTATTAGTAGAACAAAAGGATGGTCTAACAAGAGATTTCGATAACTTTTTTATTGGTGGTGGTGTTGGTCAAAACTGGCAAGGTGATGTAGCAGAAATCATCATGATTGAAAAAGCAATCTCTAATGACGATCGTATGAAAATTGAAAAATATTTAGTACGTAAATGGGGTATGGGTGACCAAATAATTGAATATAGTGATTCTAATATTAAATTCTGTCAAAAATTAGGTAAACCAGGTAAATCAAGTACAGGAGATAAAATGCGTGTATATAACAAAGATGAATGTGATAAATTAGGTGGTTCATTGAAAGAAGGTGGAGAATGTATAAAACCTGATGGTAACAGTTTCAGCGTAGAATGTGAAAGATTAAATTTCCCTCTTCAACTTGCATCATCTGGATGCGATGGTGATAATGTTGCTTTAGAATGTCCTGATAATTCAGTAATTACAAATGGTACAATTTTCTATGGTAAATGGGATAAGACAAACTGCGGAGCAATTCCTTACAAAGATAAAAATCACCCTTCATACAAGAAAGATTTATCTGCTATTAATGACGTAATAGGTAAACAAAAATACTCAGGTAAATTCAGTAATGAATTATTTAGAGATCCTGCTACAGGACAACTCTGGGATCCTCAACCTGGAGTTGCAAAACAATTTGAAATCCAATTTACATGCGGCCTCCCTAAACCCGATGCTGTATTAAAGAGAAAAGCTAAATATGTAAGAGTTACTGGCGGTAGTGATTGGCTCCACATTGCACAACTTGTAGTTAGAAACCGTAAAGGTCAAAATATTGCAGTTAATAGACCTGTTACATCAAGTGGTGTTCACGGAGAAGGTAGACCCGAAAAGGCTGTTGATGGTAAAGAACAAGTTAAAAACTGGCCTGATGTTTTCCACTCAGGTGTTCCTGGGGTAAATAGTTACTTTGAAGTAGAATTAGATGACTCTGACCCAGTTGATGTTGAACTTGCTAAAAACGAAAGTGAAGAAATAGCTAAATGGAAAGCATCAAGTGAAAATGTAGATGTTTGGGGATCAAAGAGTGCTAAATGGTCTAAAGAAGGACAATTTATCCGTGAAAATTTCGAAAATGATAAAGTTCAAAATTCATCCGTAGAATTAGGTACAGATGTTTCAAAGATAGAAATTTTCCAACGTGGTGATTGCTGCATGGAAAGATTTAGCACAGGTTTCAAAGTTGTTGTATTAGACAGTAACCGTAAAGTTCTCTCAGGATTACCTTTAACTAGCAAACCTTCACAATCTTTTACATATATGTCTCGCTACGAAGCTGAAAAGATGATCAGAGGATATATGGCTGATAAAGTAGCTCAAGACAAAGTTATAGCCGACGCTAAAGCAAGAGCAATTCAATTTGCAATTGCTCAAGAAGAAGCTAAAATAGTTGCAAATAAGAGAGCTGCTGCTTTAGCATTAGCTGAAGCTCAAGCTAGAGTAATTGCTGAACAAGAAAAAGCTGCTAAGATTGCTGCCGACTTAGCAAAAGCAAGAGCATTAGCACAAGCACAAAGAGAAGCAGAAATCAAAGCAGAAGAACAAGCTAGAGCAATTGCACAAGCAAAGAGCGAAGAAGAAGCAAGACAACTCAGAATTGAACAAGCAAGACAATTAGAAGAAATCAGAAAACTCAAAGTTGCACAAGCATTAGCCAGAGCTGAAGCTGAAGCAGCATATATCAAAGAAGAAAAAGCAATTGCACATGCAAAAGCTGAAGAAATACATAGAAGACTTGTTGCAGCAAGAAAAGCTGCCAAAGCTCGTGCTGAAGCCATTGCTCAAGAAGAAGCCATTAATGCTGCTAGAGCAGTTGCAGCAGCTAAAGCCAAGAAACTTGCTGAAGAACAAGCTGCTGCATTAGCTGCTGCTATGGCTGCCGCAAAAGTAAAAGCTGAACAAGAAGCTGTTGCTGCAAGAAAAGCTGCAATTAAAGCTGAATTAAAGAGACGCAGAGAATTAGCAGCAATGGCATTAGCTAAAGCAGAAGCCGATGCAAAAGCAGAAGCATTTGCAAAAGCCGAAGCTAAAGCAAAAGCTGATTTATTAGAAAAAATACAAGCATTAGCTATTGCTAAAGCAAAGGCACAAGCTGAAGCAATTGCAAAAGCAGAAGAAGATGTAAGAATTGCTAACAGAAAAATGAGAATCGCAGCTGCATTGAAACTCAGAAAAGCCGCAATTGCTCAAGCTGAATTAATTGCTAAACAAGAAGCTGCTGCAGCACTTGAAGTAAGAAAAGCTAAGTTGGCTGCTGATAAATTAATTGCCGACCAAAAGAGAGCCGCTCAAGAAGCAATTGAATTGAAGGTTAAAGCCGAAGAAGCAATGAGATTAGAAGCTTTAATACAAAAACAAGCAAAACAAGATGCTTTAGACTTAGCTGTTGCACAAGCAGAAGAAATCGCAGCTAAAAATGCAAGACAACAACGTGCATTAGCCAAAGCTCAAGCTGATCAACTCAAGAAAGCTCAAGAATTAGCAGCACAACAAGCACAAGCTAAAGCATTAGCTGAAGCAATCATTGCTGCTAAATTCACTGCTCAACAAGAACAATCTGAAGCAGCTGCTGAAAGATTAAGAGCATTAGAACTTGCACAAAAAGAAGCTGAAGAATTAATTAAAGAAAAAGAAGCAGCATTATTAGAAGCAAAAGCACGCCAATTAGCCAGAGAAGAAGCCGCAAAAGCAGCCAATTTAGCCAAACCTCCTCAAGCTCCTTTCGTTGCAGCTGCTCCAGATGCTCGTGCTGCCGCATTATCAGGTGGTGCTCGTGGTCCCAAGAAAGCTAAATCCACTAAGACTAAATCCAAATCCAAATCCAAATCTAAATCCAAATCTAAATCTAAATCCAAATCTAAATCCAAATCTAAATCCAAATCTAAATCTAAATCTAAATCTAAATCAAAAGCTAAAGCTAAATCCAAATCTAAATCAAAAGCTAAATCCAAAGCTAAATCCAAAGCTAAATCCAAATCTAAATCCGCATCTAAAACTAAAGCTAAAGCTAAAGCTAAATCAAAATCCCAATCAAAAAGTAAATCTAAAAGTAAATCAAAGACAGCCCAAAAAAAAAACAACCCTAAAGTAGAAACCAAAGCAGGGTCCAAAACCAAAATGGTAACTCCTAAATCCAAAATGGTAACACCAAAATCAAAATCTAAATCAAAATCTAAATCAAAATCTAAATCAAAATCTAAATCAAAATCCAAAAAATCCAAAAAATCTAAATCCAAATCTAAATCAAAATCTAAATCCAAAACAGTAGATAGTACAAGTCAAAAACCTGTTGGTAATATTGTAAGTAATCTTGTAGGAAATATTGCTTCATTATTTGGAGGGAATTAATAGTACTAGCGTCAAGCAATACAAAAGTTAATTACTCTGTACTTAACTTCGGTATTTGACGGTACCGTCTAAAACGGTATAAAATATTAAAAATTTTTTATTTTAAGTATACTTAAAATAAAAAAATTAATAAATAATAATTTATAATTTATATTATATATGGAAAATAATTTAAAATATTTATTTAATTACCCTTTGAAAAAAATAAAAGAATTTTTTGCAGGTGAAGAGCCAGAAATATCTGCAGCTGATTTAGAAGCCGCAGCTTTAGCAGAAGCAGAAGCAGATGCAGCAGCAGCAGCAGCAGCTGAAGCAGAAGCCGCTGCTGCTGCTGTAGAAGCAAAAACAGCAAAAGCAGCGGCTGCAAAAGAAGCAGCAGCTGCTGCGGCAGCAACAGCAGCTGTTGCAAAAGCACCAAAAACAAAAGAAGTAGCAGAACCAAAAGAAGTAGCAGAACCAAAAGAAGTTGCTGTTGCAAAAGCAACAAAAGTGGTTAAAGCAACGGAAGTAGCAGAACCAAAAGCAACAAAAGTAGTTAAAGCAACGGAAGTAGCAGAACCAAAAGCAACAAAAGCAACAGAAATTGATACTGAAACTGAAACCGAATCTGTAAAAGAAGATGTACCTGTAAAAGCAGTACCTGTAAAATCTAGTAAATTAGCTGGTAAACTACCAACTAAGTCAAATAATAAATCATTAGGTAAAGCGTCTACTAAAGCCTCTGGTAAAGCATCTAAAGCATCTAAAATATCTAAATCATCTAGTAAAGCATCTAGTAAAGCATCTAGTAAAGCATCTAAATCCTCTAGACAATCCTCTAATGATGATGATGAACCATCTGGTAAACCATTAAAAAAAAGCAATTCTTTAAGATCAGTTGATTTTAATAATTTAAAACAAAAATTAAGTAGTAATTCAAGAAGAAGAAACAGTTCTCGTAGTAGAGGAAGATTAGATGCTTTAAAAAGAAAGAATGCAGGAAGAATGAGTCCAGAAAGAAATAATACGGTAAAAAAGAATACAGTAAAAAAGAATACGGGAAAAACGAAAAGAGAAAGATTTGAAAATTTACAAGTTTTACAAAATGATATTTATGATAAATTAGTTAAAGCTTTTTATAATTAAAAATTTAAAAATATTATAAAAAAAAATTTTTTTTTATAATCTTATTATAATGAACAATATGATATCGAAATATATAGAACAATTTATTGATAATAAAATAAAAAGTGAAAGTGAAGATAAATCTAAAATTAAAGTATATATTCCTACCGAATCTAAACAAGAAAAATATATTAAAAAAAATTCTGATTCAGATTCCGAATCAGAATCAGAATCAGAAACAGCATCTGAAACAGCATCAGAAACAGCATCAGAAACAGCATCAGAAACAGCATCAGAAACAGCATCATCAGCGGATTCTGATTCTGATTCTGAAGTAGATACTGTTATACAAGGTGAATCTGGTAAAAAAAAAATTTTAAAGAAAACGGGAGTTGATAAATCTACAAAATCACCTGTCAAATCTACAGCATTACCTGTCAAAACTACTAAATCTGAAACTCTTCCATCTGCTATTAAAATAAATACACCAAATAGTACAGCTAATACACCAAGTACTACAGTTAATACATCAAGTACTACAGGAAATACACCAAGTGGTCCAGTTAATACAACTACAAATTCAGGTGTACCAGATGTAAAAAATAAGAAAAAGAAGAAGAAGAAGAAGAGAAGCAAAAGAAGAAGTAAGAAAAGTAAAAAGGGTAAAAAGAAATCGAAATCTAAATCTAAATCGAAATCAAAAGAAAAATTTTCTAATGATGATAAATTATTTATAATGTTACCAAGTTCATCAACTGTAAATCAAAAATTTATACAAATTTTATTACCAAAAATGAAAAAATAAAAATTTTAATTAAATATTATATTTTATGTAATAAATTTTATTATATAAAATAAAAAAAAATCTAAGTATTTTATATGGATAACTTATTATGGAAATTTGTAGAAAATTTTAATGATATTTTTTTTGAAGATTTTAAAAAAATAGATAAAGAAGATAAAAAAAAATCTTATAATGATAATTATGTTTCAAAGAAAGTTAATCAAGACAATCTTATAAAAAAATTATCAATGAAAAGAAAACAACGTCTTATGAATAGAAAATTAAGAAAATTAAATAGAAAAAAAGAATCTTTTAAAAGTTCTACTAAAGATACTAAAAAAAGTTCAAAGAGTTCAAAGAGTTCAAAAAGTTCAAAAGGAAGCGTAGGCGCCCAACATCATAAATTAAGTGCTTCCGCTAAATCTAAATACGTATCTGCTTTTGAAAATACTAAGAAAGCTAAAGCTAAAGCTAAAGCTAAAAAAAATTCAAAAGATGCATCTAAAGGAAGTGTAGGTGCTCAACATCATAAATTAAGTGCTTCTGCTAAATCTAAATATGTATCTGCTTTTAAAAATACTAAGAAACCTAAAGCTGATACTAAAAAAAGTTCTAAAAATTCTAAAAGTTCAAAAGACGCACCTAAAGGAAGTGTAGGTGCTCAACATCATAAATTAAGTGCCTCTGCCAAATCTAAATATGTATCTGCTTTTGAAAATACTTATAATAATGAACAAATTTTTATAATGTTACCAAAAAATTTACCTTTAAAAAATAATTCTATTAATATTTTAATTCCTAATAATAAAAAAATCTAAATTAAATTAATATGGATAATATATTAAATTATTTTAGTATGATCATGGAACCTTTCGCTGCTGATGATGATAAAAAGGATGATAAAAAAGATGATAAAAAAGATGATAAAAAAGATGATAAAAAAGATGATAAAAAAGATGATAAAAAAAATGATAAAAAAAATGAACAGTTAATAGCTAAAGCTAAAGCTGCTGAAATTAGATCAAAAAATTTAGAAGATAAAGCTGCAATTGCTCAAGAAGAATTATTAAACTATAATAAATCAAATGAAACTCAACAAGAAAATTTAAATAAAATAAGAAAATATATTAAAGAAAGTAAAATTAAAGCAGAAAATTATGGGACTAGTTTCGCAGAAGCTGAATTAGAATCATATAAGCTTAATAATATTATTTCAGAAAAAGCTACTTTAGCTGAAGAAATAATAAATAAAAACAAAAAATATAAACAAAGAATAATGAATATTGAAGCTGAAATAAAATCACTAAAAAGTCATCACACTACTATTAAAAGTAAAAAATCAGCTATTTCTGAAGAAATGAATACAATTCGTACTGAAAGTGAACAAATACAACGTTTAATTGATAATACAATCTCAGAAAAAAATATTATTGCTGAAAAATTAGCTAAAACCAACAATATTCAAGAACAAGTTGAATCTGAATTGTCCGCATTTAATAAAGCTCAATCTCTTGCTGAAGCCGAATTATTAGCATCTAATAAAGCTCAATCACTTGCTGAAGCTGAAATGAAAGCATATAAAGCTAAAATGGCAGCTATTGAATTAAAAAATGCAAGAGCTTATTCAGAAACAGAAGACTTATTAAAACAAATAGCTACACAAGAATATGCATTAGCACTTAAGAAACAAAAAGCTGAATCAATTGAAATAGCTAAATTGAGAACTATATCTGAAGCTTCTATAATAGATGAAATGAATGTAGCACAAGAAGCCAATACAAGAAGAATTTTGCTTGAAAATGCAAGACGTCAAGAAGCAATTGAATTAAATAAAATAAGAACACAATCTGAAGCTGCTGTATTAAGTGAAATGCTTGCATCACAAGAAGCCAATACCAGAAGAATTATGCTTGAAAATGCAAGACGTCAAGAAGCAGTTGAATCAAATAAAATAAAAATACAATCTGAATCAGCTATATTCAGCGAAATGCTTGCATCTCAAGAATCAACTGCAAGAAAAATTATGCTTGATAATTTAAAACGTCAATATGAAATTAAACAACAACAAGAATCAATAGTAGCTGAATCTGCATTAATAGCTATGCAAAATAATAAAATTCAATCAGAAATAACTGCTCAAAAACAAGAAATTTTAGCTCAAAAAGAAGAAATAGCTCAAAAAATAGATTCAGCAGCCAAAGAAGATGTAGCACCTAAAGAAGCTGCTGCACCTAAAGAAGCTGCTGCACCTAAAGAAGATGCAGCACCTAAAGAAGATGAACCATCTGCTCGTGCTGCTGCTTTATCGGGAGCTTCTCGTGGTCCAAAAACCAAAGAAAAAGCTGCATCAAAGGGTAAATCAAAGGGTAAGGGTAAAAAAGAAAAATCAAAATCAAAATCAAAATCAAAATCTAAAGGTAAATCAAAATCTAAGGGTAAAAAAGCTAAATTTACTTCAGTTGCTCCTTTTCAAAATACATCAAACGATGATACTGTACATATTATGTTACCTAGAAAATCAGTATCAAATAATATTGATACAATTAATATTTTAATGCCTAGAAAATAGATTCATATGCATATTTTTTTAATATAAATATTTATTAAATAACATTTAATAAATATTTAAATTTTATCTAATATTATATATATATAATGTCTAATCAAGATAATACCACAGTAACTTGGAAATGTTACCCATCAAATGTTGAAGAATTCGGTGATGTAAATTATCCTGTTATTGATCAAGTAATGAATCAAAGAAAATCATTTTTACAAGATATAGTTTCTATCGATAATTTACCTAATAATAATAACGTTCCTGACAGAGTTGGACCTGTTTCTAATTTTAAAGGACCTAATAATGAAGAACCTATAAAAAATCCTATAAATGGATCATTAGACCCTGTAATTGTATTGAACGATTCTAATCCTGGTATTATTATGCCCGGAAATTTATCTTTCAATTTACCAGAAAAAAGATTACATACACCTAATAAAATATTATTATATCCTGACATGGATATTGTACAACCTCAAGATAAAACATATACTTTACATGGAGATGATATTTTACAATCCCCTCAAGTTGAAATGAAAGAAACCTCTTATGTAACACCAAAAATGTTAAATGTTAATGATAATGTTGTTGAAACAGGTGTTAGACCTATGAGTCAACAAGAATTTCATATGGCTTCAGTACGTAATTCACCTTCTTATGTTTCCGATATCCAAAATATTCCTGCTAATGATAAAATTAATTTAAATATGGCAAATGATAATGTAAATAAAAATTTACCAAAAATTAATGAACCAAAACAAATTGCTGTTGAAAATTATCCTGATGCTGCTAATTTACCTCGCATTGTAGTACCAACAAAAAAATCTGATAATAATAAATTAATTCACAAATTATTAATGTATGTTTCCATTGCATTAGTAATCTATTTAGTTTATGTACTTTTATATGAAAAATAAATAAAATATTTAAAATATAATATAATATATATAAATGAAAAAAAATAATAAAAATAATTTGAAAAAATCAACAGCTTGTCCTTGTGGACCAAAATTACAATCTACAAACATAGAAACATTTGATAATTCATCTTTTGGATTTGATTTAAAAAAAATTGATAAAGAACTAAGAAAATTTTTTGGTAATACTAAAATTATAATTGGTCGTCGTAAATATAAACTAAAAAAATATAGATGGATTATTGTTATATTACTTATTGTATTATTATATTTAATTTTTACTTCTTTAGGTGGTAAGGAATCTGTTGAAACTCCTGGACCAGTAGTAATTTCAGTACCACCAAAAGCTTAAATTAAAATATTATTGTTTTAAACATTTATTATATTCTTTTATTAGTTCATCTGAACAATCTAAATTAATATTACACTTTTCAAATTCTTTTTCAATTATATCACATTTTTTTTCAATACAAGGTGTATAAACTCTTGGAACTTCTATTTGTTTTGGTGCTTCTATTTGTCTAGGTCCCATAAAAGAATCTACTGCTCTATGTGCTACCGCTGAACCTATTCCAAATCCAAAACCTTGTTTTATTGTATCAACTAAAGTAGGTGGTTTATACAAAGGCATTGGTGTTAAAGGTTTATTTATTGGTAATGATACTGGTGGTTTATATATTGGAAATGATTTATGAGAATTAAATGTAGGACTATTTGATCTAGAGTTATTTCTTGGCATTATATATAAAGTAATAGATTTTATTTATTTTATTTTACGCAAAATCTGAATTCCAAGAATTTTCACCGTCTAAAAAGTCCTTTAAAAACCAATTATTTTGCATTATATACGCATCACCAAAATCTATAATATATAATTTATTAGTAATATTTTCTATGATAAAGTTATAAGGTGTGATATCTACATAATGAATATCTTTATAATATAACTTGGCTATAATATTATGAATCTCTTTCCAAATATTTTTTGGAATATCTTTGGGTTCTGTACCATATAATTCAGCTAAAGATTTACCATCGATTCGTTGCATTAGAAAATAACCAATATAATCTTCCTCGTAACAATCAATCAATTTTGGACAATTGACAACAGATGAAGCCAATGTATGAATACGAAATTCATTATCCATTTTGTTTATATCTTGTGTTTTAAATGTTTTTACAAAAATATCAGGATTATTTTCAATAAAATATATTGGTTTCTTTGTAGAAAGCGGTATTAAATTACTTTTATATTTTAAAATAGGAATCATTGATATAATTATTAATAAATTAATAATTATATAAATCAATATTTTTTAGTATCAAGGCATTTTAGATGCTTTATTACTTTCTGGTGCCTTAATACTTTCTGGTGGCTTATTGCTTTCTTGTACCTTATTACTTTTTGGTGCTTTATTACTTTCTGGTAGCTTATTGCTTTCACTTTTTGATGCATCATTAGATTGTGTTGGTACTTCCTTCTCGTAGTAATCGTCATCATCATCATATTGAGAAATAATATTTTTCTTGACAATTGATACACCTTTTGCTGTAAAATTATTACCGTGATATCCGAGTTCTTTGTTTTTTTGAACACCTTTAAATGTAATACAATAATCATCATCAACTACTATTGGAGTTCGAGACTTATTTTTGTTTATCTTACTATTGATAAAATGAGACATACATTATTACAATATAGTATTAATAATATAAAAATCAATTTTTTTATTTTATAGCTTAAAAATAATGCAAATAAATAATCCATTAAATGATTTATCTAAAGAAATAATTTCTGATACAAAAAATAGTATTAATATAAAAAAATCTGAATCAGAATCAGACGAATGTGTTGCTGGATGCGGATTATGTTGTATATGCTATTTAATGTGTTTACCTTTATTTAGCTCTTTACAATGATAATGTTTAATATATTAATTTAATGAATTAAATTAATGTATTAGTAGCTTTTTTGCATAAAGCAGTACATTGTTTACACCAAGATTGAAAACCATCTGCGGAGGCTGTTTTCTTACAATAATTAATTATTGGTTTTAATATAGTACATTTTTTACATGATTTTTCTGTAATAGTTTCTTTTTTTTGTTCTTTTATTAATTTCATTGTTTGACTTCTTTTTTCATGAGATATTTTTTTGTTTTCTTTACCTTCTTCTGTCTTAAGAAATTCTTTTAATTTATTTGATATTTTTTCTTTAGTTTCTGATTTTACTTCTAAACCACACTGTGAACACCAAGTTCCTTTTAATACGTTGGATATTTTTGTGGTCCAAGTATGAGCTTTGGAACATTGGATGGTGATTGGGTCGGAACGGAGGGTGGGAGGCGGGGATAGGAGGGTGGATTGTTTGGTGGTGAGGAGGGTTTGGAGTTTTTGCTTTGATTTTTCACGAATACCTTTTTCATTGTTATTATTAACAAATTCAATATTTTGATTAATTATAATTTCTTTTTTAATATTTTTTAGTGATTTATCTTGTTTAATAATTTGCATAGGTTTTTCTTCTATAGCATTTGATTCTTTTTTAATAATTTTTATTGATTTATTTTCTTTAACATTTGTTTCTTTTTTAAACATTTCCAAGTATGTTTTAAATGATTCTTTATTGAATGTATTTTTTTTTATAATGTTTTCTGAAGCCCATAAAGGTCTTAAATTTTTATAATAAAAACAAGCTTTAGTTTCAAATTCATCATCAAAATCAAATGCATCACAAGGTATTATATGGTCAATATGCCAAGCATTTTTCTTATCTTTTGACGCGTCTTCACCATAATTATCCCATGACATTTTATCAGTAAATTGATTTTCTAAATGAAGTTTAAAATCATCTAATGAACATCCAACATATTCGATGGTTCTATTAGATTTCTTAAAAGATAACATTTCGCGAATTCTTCTGGATGTATTATTTTTAATTTTATATTTTATTAACTCTTCTTTTCGTTCAGGATTAGTTTTCATATCTAGGTAATTCTTTCTTTTCCAATCTCTAATTTGTTCTTTTTTCTTTTCCCAATTATTAATTCTATATTCTTTATCTTTCTGTTTTTTATGTTCTTTATTTTTTTCTACCCATTCTTTCATTTTTTCTTTAACATGTTCTTTATTTTCTTCACGCCATTTTTTATGTCTTTCAGTTTGGTCTTCTTTAGTTTCTACCCAATATTTTTTATTATATTCTGTTTTTTTATCTTTATTATTTAAATTAATTTCTTTTAAACAATCTTTGCACGTAGGGCGTAAATTGTCCCACGTATTACAAGAATATCCAAAGTCTAAAATATTTTTATAATTTTTACATTTACAACAATGTTTTTTTTCAATGTTGTTCTCAATTAAGTGTTCTATTCGAGGCATTAATAATAAAGGAAGTGTTTCTTTAAATAAGTTTACATTTAGTATTAAGTTTACGTTTTTCAATAAATTAATAATAAATTAAAAATCTCGATGGTATTACATCGGGATTTATAGATGCCCGCCCCTGAGTCTCAGGACCAAGTGAAGGGTGCTTTCCTTTTGAATATTATAATCCGAGAGCGTGCGCCCATCTTCGAGCTGTTTACCAGCGAAGATTAGTCGCTGCTGGTCGGGGGGGATGCCCTCCTTATCCTGAATCTTAGCCTTGATACCTTCAATAGTATCGCTAGGTTCAGCGTCGAGTGTAATGGTTTTACCTGTAAGAGTTTTCACAAAAATTTGCATTAAATATCAATGTTATTGCATCCAAACATTTTTTTCTTCAATTTTTTTATATATATGTTAAAAAATTGACTGAAATCTAGTTATTGCTATTATAAATCGTATTAAATCAGACCTATCTAATGAACAATTCCTTGAATTATGTAATATGGTCACTAAAATAAAAATTTAATTAAATGGAACATTTAACGTACATTCATCTTCTTTTAATTGTATATTGGTCATATTTAACCTCATTTTATCCAATGTCTTTTGCATATCATCTATATTCTTCTGTAAATCTACTTTATTAACAGGTTTATCGTCATCACTACCCTTTTCACTATCCTTTTCACTAGCCTTTTTACTAGCCTTTTTACTAGTCTTTTTACTAGCCTTTTTACTACGCTTTTTAGCACCTCCTCTTAAAGCCATCACCATATGTACCACATCCCCTGGTTTAAGCTCATCCATAATCTTAGCCATATCATTTAACTGTTTACCACCATATATTAATCGTATTTGCGATAGATAAATACCTTCCTTTTCTTGTAAGAACTCTTTTATATTTCTAATAATCATATCATCATCTGAAGTGAAATTCATTTTCCTGCCAGTCAGTGTTTTAATTGTAATAAGCATTATAATATATCTTAAATATATTACTATAATTTTTTCAATTTTTATAAAAATTGAACGTTAAAACTATTATAAAGTTCATTTTTATTAACTTTTAATGGCAAGTGGTTATTTATTTAATAGATTAGCAGAAGTATATTTTGGTTCAGTACCCGAAAAGAAGAACATTGTTGTAGTTGGTTATGGATGGGGTGGAAAATCATTTTGTGATAAAATTGATACTAACAAATATAATGTTACAGTAGTATCAAAAACTAATTATATGTTAAATACAACAAAATTAAAAAAATCAATCGATATTACTGATTTATCAGCTATGGTTAAATTTGATAAAAAAGAAATTGCATTTGTTAAAGATGAGTGTACAGATATCAAAGAAAATGCAATCATTCTTAATAATAAAAGAATACCATTTGATTATTTAATTATAGCAGTTGGTAGTGAAACTAATGATTTTGGTATTGAAGGGGTAAAAGAAAATTGTTATTATTTGAAAGATATGAAAGATGTATATAAATTGAAAGAACAATTAGATAACAAAAATGAAAATCATCTAATTAGTATTTTAGGTGCTGGTCCAAATGGTTTAGAATTAGCTTTCGAATTGTCAAAAAAATATAAAAATATTAAAATCATTGAAGCAATGCCTGAAATATTACCAATGTTTTCAGATAAAACAAAAGAAATAGTAAAGCAAGAATTAAAAAATAGTAATATTGAATTATTTATGAATAGTAAGGTAAATAAAATAGAAGATTCTTTAATATTTACAAATAATGGTAATCTTACATATGAAACATCAATTTGGACTTGTGGAATTAAACCACATCCATTATTATTAAAATTAACAAAAGATAAATTTGTTGTTAATAATAATTTCAAATTTAAAAATAATATTTATGCAATCGGTGATATAGTTGCATCAAAAGAACTAGGTCCGCCAACCGCTCAAAATGCCAAGCAACAGGGTCATTATTTAGCAAATCATTTTAATAATAATTTCAATAGTGAACCATATATTTACAAAGAAAAGGGTAAAATTATCCATTCCAAAGATTGGATAATTATAGAATCGGAGTATGGTACATTTAGAATACCTCATTTTATTCAACCGATAATTGATTATTTTATTAATAATTAAATATTAATATTTTTTTTAGATACTATTGCCATACTCGTATTTGATAATGGATATTCTGTACCATCAACTTTCTTTGATTGTGAATATTTTGTTTTATATTTATAATATTTCTTAGTAATTCTTCTTAACTCTTCTTCCATTTTCATTAATTCTTGAGTTTTTTCTAAATCATCTTCCAAAAGAATGCTTCCATCTTTATTAAATATTAAATGTTTCGCTAAAAATCCCAAATTTAAATTAACTTTTAAAAATGAGAAATTTTCTTTTATTTTTAAATTTATTCTTGTATTATCTAATATTAATTTACCATATTTTTGTGAATAATTTATAAATTGTTGATATGATTCTACTTTTAAATTTTGTTCTGTAATATTTACTAATAAAAAAATAATTTTACCAAGATGAATTATGTCTTCTGATGATAAAGATATAGGTGTATAAAATAAATTATTAATACCTCCGCCCAAAAATTTTAACCATTTTATAAAATCTTTTTCTTTTCTTAAATATCTAAACATTTCATTAGGTTGTTCTATTATTCTTTTCAATCTATTGTCATAATTATCAGGAAATATATTTTTATTTAATTTATCTATAAAGAAGATTATATCCTTATTAGCATATAATACATCTAAATAATTTAATCGTTTAGGTAAATTATTCCAGGTTAATCTATGGACAACATCAATACATAAAATACTATTTTGAAAAATAGTTTTAACTTTCTCAAGTTGTAAAAGAGATAATTTTGATAGAATAAATATACTTGATAATAACTTATTTTTACTAAATAGTATTCTAATAATTACTCTATGAAGATAATCATTATAAAATTTTTGATTACTAATCAAAAAATGAAAATTATTTTTGAGCGTTATTTGATTCATTAAACTAATTAAATTAAAGTATAATGTTCTAACTTTCATAGGAATTAAATCATTTATTGTAGATTCAATAAATTGTTTATCATAATTTACTTCTTTATTGAATAATTTATTTAAATTATAAAATGAGAAATATAAAATATGATCAAAATTTCTATCTATTTTATTTTGTTTTAATGGGTATGTATAATTTGTAAATAATATTTTTAATATTTTAACAACATCTTCTTTTTCTGAATATTTTGATGTGATATATTGGAAAAATCCATCAGAATAATTATTTCTTTTTAATATTTCCATATCAGAATACGTTTCATCAAAAAATGTACGAAAATAAATTAATGAACATTCATTATTATTGTTATTATAATATTCTAATAATTTTTTTGTATGAATTGGTTCTATTTTTAAATTTGTTTTTTCAAATAATTCATCAAAATTTTTTTGGTTATTTAATAAATGAAAAAATATTATATCCAAATCAAATTCTAAATTTGAAATATAAAAATACCATTTATAATTATTAAATATATAAGCTTGATTATTTGCAGTATAAACAATTCCATCTTTTATATTTGATATTTCAACTTGAAAAAATTTATTCTGTTCAGTACTCTTAATAAAATATTTAAATCCTATCTTTATTTCACTAAATGATATCACTTGATTTTCCAATCTATTATAGTGTTCATTAAATGAATAATCATTACTAGAAAAAATAGAATATTTATTTAATTTTATAGAATTTGCTATATTCACTATCTTTTTTGATATATTATATTTTTTTTGATATTCTTTTATTGATTTATTTGTAAAAGTTGGGTGTAAATAAATTAAATAAGAAGAAAAATTTAAATATAATTGAACCGTATCCCATAATGATTTTAGTGTTTCTAAATTATTTGTAATTGTTATTTCATCATTATAATTATTCCAATATTCCCATATTGATTTTTCAAATTTGACTAAATCATTAATTTTTAAGAAATTGTATTTATATTCTGATTCTATACATTTCTCTAAAGAAATGAAGAAATCAATTGCTAAATTATTTTGAGATAAAAATATTTTCTGAAAAAAATTATTAAAAATAAGTTTATCATTAATTAAATGTAAATTTAGGGGAAAAAATAAATCTAAATAAGTTATTCCTTCGAAATTATTACATAATGGAACTTTTATTCTTTGAATTTTTGTTTCATAATTTTTATTAAAAATTTTTAATTGTAAATTATTTGGTGATATTTTTTCTAAAATAAAATTCATATATAATATTTTATCATCTATGCATACTGGTAATTTTATTATCATATTATTAAAATAAAAAGTATTTTTTTCTTTAGAACGAACTGAAAATTTAAATTTACCATTTTTTATTAATTATTTAACTTTTGATTTATGTTTTGGTTTATGGTTATTTGTTGATTTAGGCTCTGGTTTAGCGTTGATTTTAGGTTCTGGTTTAGCTTTAGTTTTAAGTTCTGGTTTAGCTTTTGGTTTAGGTTCTGGTTTAGCTTTAGTTTTAAGTTCTGGTTTAGCTTTTGGTTTAGGTTCTGGTTTATTAGTTAATTTAGGTTCTGGTTTAGCTTTATTTACTGGTTTAGGCTCTGGTTTATTAGTTAATTTAGGTTCTGGTTTAGCTTTATTTACTGGTTTAGGCTCTGGTTTATTGGTTAATTTAGGTTCTGGCTTAGCTTTATTTACTGATTTAACTTCTGGTTTATTAGTTAATTTTGGTTCTGGCTTAGCTTTATTTACTGATTTATATTCTGGTTTATTGATTAATTTAGGTTCTGGTTTAGCTTTATTGATTAATTTAAGTTCTGGCTTAGGTTTATTTACTGGTTTAGGTTCTGGTTTAAATTTACCTGTTGATTTAGGTTCTGGTTTAGTTGTTGATTTATTTATTATTCTTTTAAATTGAATTAGATTAAATAAATTTCTATTTGTTGTTTTAATTAATGGAGTTTTATTTGTTGTTTTAATTAATGGAGCTTTATTTGTTGTTTTAATTAATGGAGCTTTATTTGTTGTTTTAATTAATGGAGTTTTATTTGTTGTTTTACTTAATTGAGCTTTATTTGTTGTTTTAATTAATGGAGTTTTATTTGTTGTTTTACTTAATGGAACTTTATTTGTAGTTATAATTAATAAAGATTTATTTGTTGTTTTAATTAATGGAGGTTTATTTGTTGTTTTAATTAATGGAGCTTTATTTGTTGTTTTAATTAATGGAGGTTTATTTGTTGTTTTAATTAATGGAGCTTTATTTGTTGTT
>Ga0114958_10000447_pt1 | contig 35275 bp, 42 predicted proteins | sample C_130208_EF_Meta_FD_89577 | JGI IMG/M metagenome (GOLD analysis project Ga0114958, IMG submission 89577) | Freshwater microbial communities from Lake Croche, Canada to study carbon cycling - C_130208_EF_MetaG | ecosystem: Environmental > Aquatic > Freshwater > Lake | place: Lake Croche, Canada... | reverse complement strand
GGGAGCCACAGGCGCTACGGGTGCTACAGGAGCGACGGGACCTACAGGTGAGACAGGTGCTACGGGAGCTACGGGAGCTACGGGAGCCACAGGAGCCACAGGTGCTACGGGAGCCACTGGTGCGACAGGAGCCACGGGAGCTACGGGAGCCACAGGCGCTACAGGAGCCACAGGAGCCACAGGAGCGACAGGTGCGTCCGGTTACACTGGTGCGACAGGAGCCACTGGAGCCACTGGATGGACTGGTGCGACGGGAGCGTCCGGATACACTGGAGCCACTGGATGGACTGGATGCACGGGAGCCACAGGACCTGGTCTAATTGCCCAGCCTGCGTATGTCTTCTATGTAGCCACCAACGGTCGTACAGGTGCGGCGGGAAGCATCACGGACCCTCTCAGCACGGTAACTGAGGCGCTCAGCAAGCTACCTTCAACATTTAGCACTTCTCTGGTGTCTGCTGGTACGATTTATGTTGCCCCAGGTCTATACACTGAGGCGGTAACGATCAGCAATGTCCGTTGCAGCATTATCGGTATGTCTGACGAGAACCAGGCATCTAAGCGTGTACAGTTCAATGCTGCGTGGACAGTCAATGGATCAGGTCCATCTGCCCCCACGATCGATATTGTTGTCATCAATAATATCACAATCATCCCTCAGACGGATGTTCCTGCGATTAGCTACACTGGTGCCAACATGCGCCTGTACCTCAAGAACGGTCTATACACAGTAGGAGCTGGTGCATCTACAACTGCTTCAACGATTAACTTTGCAGGATCGGCGGCAACTGCTCAGCTAATCATTGATAACTGTTCAGTATCTACACCAGGAGGATCAGGACACTGTCTAAAGGCGACACAGGGACGCATTTTCTCAATTCGCTTCTCCGACCTCAGTGTTGGAAGCTTAGGTACGGGTGCTGCAGTCTACCTAACTGGAACTGCGACTTTTGAGTCTGCGGTGAACAGCAACTTATCAGGTTCCAATCTATCATCTGCCACAGCTGGAGCCATTTACAACGCTGGTTCAAGCACCCTTACACAGATTACAGACTGTACGATTACAGGTTATGCGTCAGCGAGCATGCCAATGATTACAAGCTCCGCTGCGAATGTTGGCGTGGGTCTGTACATTTCACGCACAAGCATGACGAATGTAAACACATCTGAGAGCACTGCTTCTCCTGCGGTATTCATCCAGTCTATCAGCGGAGCCACATCTGCTAAGATCTCAGTGGTCAATACCAAGGAATGCGCATACCAAACATACAGCTCTGGAGCGTCAGGTTACCTCACAATGCAGCCTTATGCCGCGACTGGAGTATACAATGTACTCCAGTACTTCAACGACACATACCTAAGCCAAGCTGCTCTAACGAATGTGACGATGCCAGTAACGGGTGTTGCGAACTGGCTCAGCGTTGGTCGCATCACAACTGAGGCTGGATATGTCGGTCCCACGGGAGCCACGGGCTGGACAGGACCAACAGGAGCTACAGGTGCCACAGGTTCTACGGGAGCCACAGGTGCCACAGGTGCTACGGGACCCACGGGCTGGACTGGTGCTACAGGCTGGACTGGTGCCACAGGATCTACAGGAGCTACAGGACCTACAGGCTGGACTGGCGCCACAGGAGCTACAGGAGCCACAGGCGCTACTGGAGCCACGGGAGCTACGGGACCTACAGGCTGGACTGGTGCTACGGGAGCCACAGGAGCCACAGGAGCTACGGGAGCTACGGGAGCTACGGGAGCTACGGGAGCTACGGGAGCTACGGGAGCTACGGGACCTACAGGCGCGACAGGTGCTACGGGAGCTACGGGAGCTACGGGACCTACAGGTGCTACGGGAGCCACGGGAGCTACGGGAGCTACGGGAGCCACGGGAGCTACGGGAGCTACGGGAGCCACGGGAGCTACAGGTGCTACAGGCGCGACAGGAGCCACAGGAGCTACGGGAGCTACGGGAGCCACGGGAGCCACAGGTGCGACAGGCGCTACAGGCGAGACAGGTGCTACGGGAGCCACTGGTGCTACTGGAGCCACGGGAGCCACAGGTGCTACAGGCGAGACAGGTGCTACGGGAGCCACGGGAGCAACGGGAGCCACAGGAGCCACGGGAGCTACGGGTGCGACGGGAGCGACAGGACCAACGGGAGATACTGGTGCGACAGGCTGGACTGGATGCACTGGACCCACTGGACCTCGTGGAACTGTAATCTTCTACGGTTATGGTGGACCCACAGGCTCGGCGTCATATGTTGCTCCTGGACCCACAGGAACCGGTCCTGATGGATACACTGTAAGCCCTGGCGACTTCTACTTCGACCGCAACGATGACAGCCTCTACTTCTACGGCGCGTAATCCGATTAAAAGTAGAATAGTAACACAAAAATAAGCAATGAGCCAGTCTTGGAGGTTAATTAACTCGCCAGGAACGAATCAGAAATCATCGATTGCAAAAATTATTACAGATAATACACTGATTCTTAATCAGACAGCGAGTGGCAATACATACATCATAAAATCAAAATCTTTGAAGATTGCAACTACTGGGCTTTCAGAAGGATTTTTCGTGAATATGAAAAATACTAATGTCACTAATTTAGTTTTGAGTATTCTTACTGCGCTTGATGATGAAAATAATCAAACAATTACGATTCCTGCGAGTCAAACGATTATTCTGTATTTTGATGGAACAAGTCTAGTGACTTATTAGTTTTCCAACAATCTTGTGTATAGAAAGGGATGAAACTCCCGAGGCATCAGATACAGATTTCATTTGACTTTTCAACTTAAGTCCCATAACATGGGCAACCACCCCAGCTACAATAGTCTTGGGTGTATGCTCAAACTCATCTTCTGATTTTAAAGAAATCTCTAATAACAAATTCATGATTTTATCGCGCTGTTCATCATTCAAGTTCAATGCAGCACAAAGTCGTTCGGCAATACCATTCTGTGTCTGCAATACCGTATTTTCCGTATTTGAGAAATGCGTAATTGCTTTGCACAGTGCACGAATATTCACTGTGAAAATCTTCGCGATTTCTTCATGACTTCTTGGAACTTCGTGGTTACGACACGCTACAAACACTGCACCTCCCATCATTGCACGACGCGTTTCACCTCGGACTTTTTGGGCATCTTCAAGCGCTTTGTAAAGTGCACACGCTTCCTGAATAATAGCTTTAGGAAGTCCAGCATGCGAACACGATAACTGAATTGCATCGAAAATACCCATCCATGACCTTTGAGAATTGGATGAAAGAGACCAACAACTGAGGCGTTGAACAGCTTTCAAGTTTGTATGCATTCCTTTGAATGACATCATCGAACCGTACGATGATTCTGGAAGTAGATCAGATGTTGTAAAACCCGTTCGGCACTGATCTTCTCCTTTATTTTCGTAATTGCGCCACTCTGCGCCTTCATCAATTATTTTACTCATAATTGTCCCGCACAATTCACACACTTGTTCACCTTCGTCGGCAATAACTGAATGTTTGCAATCCATCTATGGAAATATTAGTTCATGTAATTCTTGTTTTCCGTTTTACGAGTTCCAAATATCATTTTCATAATTGACCAATGTTCGGGAAACATACGGACAAACTCTGTTTTCAAAAACTTTTCATAGAGATACTTGATTTTGGTAGACAAATCATTCAGGAAAAGAAACATAGAAAATGCAAAGAATAGTCCTGAAATGTATAAATCAATCTCCCTATCTAAAGCCGTTTGAATTGTAAAGACTGCTGGGTACTCTTTAATAATCTTCGTTGTCCAAAATGCAATTGCTCCTACGAATGTTAATTCGGTCATAACATCGGCAGTTTGGTAAAGAATACCCTGTTCTTCCCACTCCTTACCATAATCATCAAAAAGATGAAACAGTATATACGAAATAAAGGCTCCGAACACTGTATAGAAAATAGCTAATATCATAATATTCAGTGTACCTCCAAGAATCTGTGATACCTGCATTCCTTAATTATTGGACAGAAAGTTCATCTGCTCGGGATTATACACCATTGGACGGTAATTGGTTGCAAGTATAGGCTTACCTAAATCCCTTGTTTTTACAGGTTTAATCCATGAAATCATCAAACACTTTGTTTCAACAACCCATACCCAGTACCCTGCCTTTGAAAATTCTCCAACAAGGTAATCGAGGGCTTCTTTTAGTGCAAAAAGAGGGTACCCAAAAACATAAGTGGGTACCTCGTATACAATATACGGTGCACTTGGATTATGAATAGCCTGTTGCCTTATCTTTGCTTGAATCTGAGCAATAATAGGTGTCATAGCTGCCATTCGATTTAGCCGTCGTTCTTCTTGTTCATCCCATACGTCACGAGCTCGCAACATCTCTACTTATATAAGAAATAAGAATGTCTCTTCCATTTCGTACGCTAGGACTTGGAGGTGGTGGAGTTAAAGGTATTTTACATGTTGGAGCTCTACTTGAGCTATCAAAAAAACAACAATTAGTATTTCCTGATGGCGTATACGGAATTTCAGTTGGGTCAGTGATTGGAACTTATCTTGCTTTTGGATTACCGTTCAATAAAGAAAGCGTACCTGAGCTTAAAAAGCATCTCAAGTTTTCAAATTTTATTAATAAAGTTGATTTAAAGACCGTTTCAGACTCATTTTCTACCAAGGGAATGTACTCTATGGATTTATTCGAAAGTTTTATTGTGAAGTTATTCGAGTCAAAAGGAATTGATATTAAGGAAAAAGTGATTGGAGATGCCATTATGCCTCTGTACATCATTGCTTCAAATATTACAAAAGGTAAACCAGCTGTATTTTCTAAGAATGTTCCAGTGATTGATGCTCTGAAATGTTCATGTGCTGTTCCAGGCGTATTTCGTCCGCAAGTACTCTACAATCATGTCTATATTGACGGTGACTACTTTGTTCCGTCAGTTGACAAGTTTATTCCTAATTTAGATAAGGCTATATGTTTCTCTCTGAAGAAGCGAATGATGACAACCACTTTCAAGCCCGAAAATATTGAAAATATGTCACCCCTAACTTATATTCATGATATTCATGGACTGATTATGCAAAATTTTCATAATCAAGTCGTATCTAAAAAAACACTGATTTTACATTACCCTGGTCTTCGAAGTACATCAGACATAGATAATTTTAATCTTGACGATGTTCTTAAAAAAGCAGGTGATGATTTAAACCGTTTTCTTAAGTAAAGTATTAAATGGAGTTCCCAAAAACTATATATTTCTGTAATCGAACTCTTGATAAAATGGAGATGTATGCTTCTGTTTGGAAAAGGCTAAATCCAGAATATGAGATTCAGCTTTTTGATAATCAAATGTGTGAGAAGTTCTTACTCGAAGAGTATGGCGAACTTTACAGGGACATCTTTAATTATATACCAGATGGTCCAATTAAGGCTGATTTTTGGCGTATTTGTATTCTGTACAAGTATGGAGGTGTATACTCTGACATAGATAATCAACCGTTTGTTCCAATTAAAAATTTCTTAGAGCCAGATGTAGGATTCCTTACCTGCAGTTCCTATGATCCAGATATGACATTCAATCCAAATTTCATTATTGCACATAAAGGATGCCCAATATTGAAAAGATGTATTGATTGGTATTTGAATAAGTATCATCAAAATCATACATACGACTATTGGAAGTGGAGTATTATGCGCGCATTCACTGATACTTTACACTTAACAAATTATCATAAAAATGATGGTATTTATGTTGTTGATAATATGAAGGTTCAAATTATGAAAGAGTGTCGTGGAAATCATCACTACGATTCTCATAATTTATATAAGGGTATGCGAGTGTTTAATAACCGTTACCCTACTTGGAATCATATGACTCATAGTTTTGAGTAGACACTAATAGTTTATTTTGTGTAGATTCTCAAAGAATATAAGGTTTAAATAAATCATTTCTAATTATATAAATGAACATTCTCGATTTCTTACAAGTATATCGGTTCGATAAAAAAATTAGGTGTGGTTCAAATAGTGATGGCGGATATGTATTCGCAGAATTAGATGGAGAATATGATTGTTATATTTCTGCCGGAATTTCAAACGAAGAAAGCTTTTCACGAGATTTTATTAATAAATATAAAATAAATAAGAATAATAGTTACGGGTTTGATGGAACTATTGCCGATTATCCTTACCAATATACACAAGATATACAATTTATTAAAAAAAATATAAATATGTTTAATGATGATAATAATACTAATTTAAAGTTTTTGACTGATAAATATACCAATATTTTCTTAAAAATCGATATAGAAGGAGGCGAATATCCATGGTTATTTCAAATAGATGAAACTCAATTAAATAAATTTAAACAAATTGTAATAGAATTTCATGGTATTACAAATGATGGTTGGAATTGTAGTTATAATAATAAGGTAAAATGTTTGGAAAAATTATCCAAAACTCATTATATCGTACACGCACACGGTAATAATTATGGACCTGTAGTGAATAATATTCCCGATGTCATTGAATTAACTTATGTCAATAAGAGTTATTTTAATTCGGTACCGGAATTAAATACACAGCCGTTACCTATTACCAATTTAGATTTTCCCAATCATGGTTCGAATGATATTAATTTAAACTTTTATCCATTTATAAAAAACTCGGCAGTTTAAATGTTCTGACAAATTATATATAACTGTTTTAGGTCGTATAATAATTTACATTGTTTTGGGTTTTTATATATAAATATCATGGTCAATGATTGTGATGTAATCAATAAAACAATTTATATGACTTATAAAAAAAGAATACCAGATTTTGTTTTTAACAGATGGAAAGTATTGAATAAAGAATATAACATAGAATTATCTTTAGATTTTGATTGCATTCGTTTCTTACACCAACATTTTAATAGTTATATTGTAAATTTATTTGTACAAATCCCACAAGGAATGTTTAAAGCAGATTTATGGAGATTATGTAAATTATATATTTGTGGTGGTGTATATGCTGATGTTGATTTAGTTCCTTATTTAGATATTGATAAATTAGATAAAGATATTACATTTTATTCTTGTTTAGCAGAGAATAAACAATGTATTTTTCAAGCATTTATGATAAATTATAAACCTAAAAGTCCATTGATATTACAATTTTTAGTATCATTTTTATTAAATTCAGCATATGAATATATTGATAATGGTCCAACTTATGATATGTATAATTGTATTGCACATAACATAAATTCTGGACAAATTAAATCTGAACAAAAATACAACATTGAAGAAGTAAAAATACTGGTAAATATTGGTTCAAGTGAAACGAATACAAAATATATTAATTTGTATTTTTTTCCAGACGATATTAAATATCGGATTAAATTAATTGCGAATCCTTTTAAGGACAAATTCAATTTTATGATAAAAAATAATATATTAAGAATTCAAAGAATAGATAATAATACCGGTTGGGGTTATAACCATTTAATTTATATTTGTATTGAATCAAAAGAAACTATTTTTTTATTTCCAGAGAATAGAGGATTAACAGATACCAATATAGACAGTTACGTAACATTAAATAATGAGAAAATATTAGATTCTCGGGATATGACCTATTATAATAATAAAGGATGGTAAATATGTATCAATTTTTAGATTATTTAAATTATCATGTTTAAACTGTCTTTTCAGAACCAAGAGCATTCTTCAAAAACTCCCGGAAAGATTCGGTAGTTGGAACGCCTTTCATTTCAAAAACTTTATCCTTTGTTTCTAGTTTGAAAGTAGGATACCCTTTAATCTGATACAGGGCAGTTTTTCCCTTATCTGAATCAGCATTAATCTCTTCGAAAGTTACGGTTTTGCCTCCGTATGTGTACTTGGTATTCTTGTGCTGTTCCTTGAATGATGACCAAGGAGTTTGCGCTTTCTTTGACCATGGGCACCAAGTCGTGTAAAAAAACATGAACTTGGCTGAATTATCATCAATTCCAGAATGAGCAACTGGAGGCGATGAAATAATAAGACGAGACCCAGGGAATGTTTGTGTTACCAAATAGTAACCTAGTACTGATATTGTTACAAGAAGAAGCGCAACTCCGGCATACAATAAAACATCAGTTAGGACTGACATCTTTATCTTTACGAAACGAAGGATATAAAACTTTCGCCTCTTGACGCTCAATTTCAAAGAATTGGCGGTATGCTTCTGCCGGTGTCATATCAGGGTTCTTCACTAACATCCATGCTATTTTATATGTTTGGCGTTCGGGTTCGTATGGCTTGGGGGTGATGGAGTACCACTTGCCTTTGTAGCGGATGTCCATTTTAGATAACATAGTACTGGTAAGCAGTAAGTCCGTTTCAAATTAACAATATCAACTTTTGAATCCCCTTTGCGACACCATTCGTCTAAAGTGTAAACATTACTCATCGACATATTGCATCGTGAACAAATAGGGTACAGATTTGAAAGGTCTGTCCGTCCACCTTTAGATTCGGGAATATCGTGACCACACTGGAAATCAAACACTGTAATAGTATTCTGACACCATGGAATGAAACATTTAGATTCGTACTTCTTTCCAAACTTGGAAATCCAAACTTGTTCTCGCAAAGCTTTTGGAATTTTGGCTTTGCGGTACATTAGATATTTAGGATGTCTTGTTTAAAACTGGTGTGTGACGAGATATGAATGTTTCCATACGCTGTTTCTTGTTTTGAGAATTTCCTAAACTTCCTTTGAAATGGTAAATTACAATCCGGTCATCAGCTACTTCCTCAAGTCCACCTATTCCTGCTATATATTGGTCTATTAAAGTAGGGTTATACATATTACGGATTGCCGCATTATAAACGATATATGGCTGATCTAAACACCCGGGCGGTTTATTCCTATTTAGTACAACATCCTGATATATATGTTCATGTATTGCGTCAAAAAGTTCTTTGATTTTACGACTATTCTTGAAATATAGAACGCTTGAACTGAATGCTGGTTGTGTCAGATCAACTTGGGGAGGAACTGAATAAAATTGTTTTCCATGAAATTCTGAATCAAGTGTCATTTCAGTTCCTACATATAGTTTATCATCATTTATTGCTAAGTCAAGGATCTTATTTATATTCGAATTAATTAGTATATCTGTATCGAGATACAACAATTTATCGTACTTTTCAAGATTTACAACCTTAAAAATATGGAGTCGAGCACATGCAGCGCTTAAAATGTCATAAATATCTAAAGTTAAAATATTTAATGGAAAATTAAGTGGAGATATTTTTTGAATTATATCATTCACTAAATTGGAACTAGTAAAAAGAAGAAGTTCGGTAGTATCGGGATTAAATGAACCGTTAGATCTTAATGAATTTAACAGTAAAAATAATAAGTCCCCATAACCTGAATTGCAAAATGCACAAAAGTATATAAGATTCTTCATTGTTTATGTTCGAAGTATATCTGAAAACGGATTAGTTAACTAGATAAATATGTATTTCAACAATCAACATGTTCAATAATATTCATAACGCACTTACAGATGCCGTTGAAAAAATCACAGCAGATCACTTTCCAGTTCAGGAAGAGTATGTTGAGGAGGTGAATGGGTGGCATATTGTCAACTTCAAGAATGAGCAGGGACACATTCTTCAAGTTGAGGTTCAAATTGATGATGCTAACGAGTCAATTATTATGGGTGTTTTGAATACTTTTGGGTTCACGCGTGATCAGGTAACTACAATTATGAATACCTTTGAGGATCAGTTCTAGTTTAAGGGAAACCTACAAGGTGGGCGCCAATACCGAAGCCCGCACCCGTGCGCGCTGAGGCACCTACGCTGGGGGCATAGATATCAAGGATGGCGAAGGTGGCTAGCGCAACGAGGGCAATCATGCCGATCTCGGAGAGCTTGAGTCCCTTGCCAGGTAGGAGGTAAGCCGCAATCGCTACGGCTAGACCCTCTAGGGCATACTTAACGGCACGAGATACTAGATCGCCAACATCGACTCCTGGGGCGGCAGCTGGCTTCTGTTCGGGCATTTTATTTATAGAGTTGTTCAGAGAAAAAACCCATAAGAACTTAATGAAGACCATTAAGGTTGTAATTACATCCGATGAGGATGTGATTCAAAAATATTCAATTAGAAATCCCGCTCAAATTGAGTTTTTTATTGTGGCATACTTGAACGATCCTGACGGATGGTCCAAGAAAGGATACTTTTTCATGCCAGTTCCTAACTACGGCGATGTTCATATTCGACTTTCGTCTCCTGAAACGATTGAGAAGAAGTGTGGATTGCCCAAAGGATTATCTTGTGCAGAGTTAGGTGGGAAATATATGTACCTGAATGCCGATCGATGGTTTCATGGCGCTTCAAAGAGCAAGCTTTCTTTAGATAATTACCGTCAATATATGGTGTCCCACGAAATTGGACATATTTTGGGATTTGATCACGAGGAGTGTCCGTGTATTGGATGTCCTGCTCCTGTGATGATGCAGCAAACTTTGGGAATAGGACAATGCAAGCCAAGCACCAAGGTTCGTTAGAGTAATGAGGATTCGTTAAATATAGAACTTTCACATAGGGTGGCATTAATAAACAAATGCCTCGCGAGACGCTACCCAAGAAAGAAGATGATGGTTCAATGATTGATTACCTCGAAGAGGACCCTGAAATCCCTACGCAGCGTTACTGCATTATTTCTTTCATTTCACCCGAGAAGGTTATCAAGCAGAAGACCCAGTTCATGAACGAGAAGTTCATTGAGTGGATGGCTTACGATTGGAACATTAAGGGTATGGAGCACTTCATGGCATTTATTTCTAAGAAGTATTCGGTTAAGGTTGATGACCTTTTCAAAGATATGGAGGAGTTCAAGAAGGTGCATGAAGCTGAAGTCCGGAAGACGGATGTTCCAGAGCAGTACCAGATTTTCCTACTTAAGAACGAGAAGGATCTAGAGGCAAAGTTTACTGAGTCAGTTGAGTTCCGCACGAATGTTCGTGGCGTAAAGGTTCGTCGTATTTTCGCGAACCTCGAGGAGACTCAAACTTTTGCCCGCGTTCTACAGCGTCGTTACCCAAACGACAACCTTTACATTGGCAAGGTTGGCGCGTGGCTACCATGGGATCCTTCTGAGCACATGATGCCTGAAGTTGAGTATGCCGAGAAGGAACTCAACGAGCTCATGCGCAAGTATAAGGAGAATGAGGTGAATCGTGAGATTTTCTTCGAGGAGGAGAAGGCTGAGAAGATTCGTAAGCAGAAGGAGGAGAATATGGCGCGTGCAAAGAAGGCTCTTGAGGATGAGAAGGCTGATAAGGGTCTTGCGGATACGCAGGATTTGAAGAATGCGCTAGAGGCTCCCCCAGTCCACCCAGCCGAGGGAGGAATTCGCGACCTATAAATAAGAATGCCCGTGGAAACTCGTAAACGCAAACGATCCAGTATGGACGAAGATGGTCCTCAACAGACACCTGATGAAGCTCTAAAAGAGGCAGAGGATCGTGTGAAGCGTGCACGCGCTGAAGCTAAAGATAAGAAGGCTGATGCGAGCGTTGCTGATTTGACTTCTATGTTTGGAAATATGGGTGGAAAGAAGCGCACTACTCGTCGCCGCAAAACTCGTAAGAACAAGAATAAGGGTAAAAAGCGCGGCGGCGATGATCCTGCTGATAGCTTAGCACGCTGTCGATTGGAAGTTCAAGAGCTGGAAGAGGCTGTACTGCGCCTGCGCCGCCAGAGCCGTGGTGGTCGCTAAACCCTAATAATTAACGCTTATCCTTTCCTTCCTGCTTGACATGTACCCAAGGATTAGAGCTCTTCTTTCGCATGGCATCGGGACTGTACTCGTCCTGAGCTAACATAGAACTTGAAAAGGGTTTATTATCAACCCATAGTGAATCTCCACATAAATGAAACGGCGGATGATCTGCTGCCTTATACCAGAAAACCTGATCTTCAAGTTTGTTCGACTGAACACCGTTGCAGATCACTAGGCACTCAAAATTTTCAGTGCACTGGTCCATGAACTGACAGAACATCTCAAATGTGGGAAACATGCCAGCATAGTTGTCGTAAATACGACGACGATTATTGACAATACTCTCACGAAGAATAAACACAAAATCTACATTCGTACGAAGGTTAGGTGTAATGCCCAGAGGATACTGCATAGTAATAATCGTCATCAAATCAATATGACGACCGTTCATGAAAACATACCGTGTAGATTCTTCCTTAATCCATGAAGCATCGTACAAGCAATCGTCCAAAATCAGAAAAGCGCGGGGGTCAACGCTGGAATTACCACCGTTACGCTTCTTATCATCGTTTCGTGATGTTTTGACTCCAAGTTGACGCTTAATTACATTCATCACAATACTGGGATTGTACTTATCGTGAATAAGCTTGGAAGGAACCATATGCTGGAAAAACTCATTGGCAACCTCAGTTCCCGAAATAACTGTTCCAATAGGAAACTCGTGCTGGGTATTGAAGAGAATATCGCGCACCAAGAAAGATTTTCCCGTATCCTTTTTTCCAATAACAACTATCATTGGCGATTTTCGAGAATCTATCTCGCAACGATCACGAAGGGTGTCAATGTTGAATTTCTTTATCTGGAAGTTCATATTGCTTTAGTGCGTGAACTTTTTAGTTTATGTTTAACCCGACTTTATAATATGGTCAAACGCAAACTGTCAGCCAGTACGAGCGACCTTAGGACCAATTCTATTGGAATGTCTGTTCAGAAATATCCAGATATAGCTTCTATTAGGTCTTCATCGAAAAAGCATTGGGGGATAGACCATATCCAACCTTTTTTTCCGCCAATTGAAAAGTTATTCAAGACCGAAAATCTCGAAAATATCAAGGATTATGGTATTCGATTCGATAACGGTATTACGGATATTCGGTCTCCATCAACTGTTCGAACATCCGATGGGTCGGTTGTAGAAATCCATAAGAAGATTACTATGCTTCTTGGACCTTATAAGTGGATGCAGGGAGATTACGGGACAGCTATCGGACTCCCAACTTCTGAAGAAGAGTCTGACGCAATTCGAAAGAAGATACAGAACTCAAATAATGCCGCATATGTTGGTTCGCTTCTTTCCGTAGCATTATCTCAATCTGGATGCCAGCATTTCCCTAAAACTTATGGCGTTTTTTCAGGAATGTCCGAGAAGCATATCATAGATATTTCCGATGATTATGGAGAACTTTGTGAGCGTTCATGGTTCTCAGCAAATATTGGTAAGACTTTTGAAATAAAGCTTTCGGATGATGTACAGGACTCTGCAGATTTCAAACATACTCGCAGTGCCCGTATTTCACTTCAGCTTGGAGACGATATTAAGTTAGAAGGTGTAACTGAAGTTGATGGAGTACAAGTTCCCGAAACTGAAGCTGGTGAAATGAAGCGAGTATTCCAAGAGAATGATAATGACTCTGATGATGAATCGGATAGTTCTTCAGTATCTACTTCTTACATTTACAAGGTAAAGTCATGCGAATGCGATAGTGAAGATTCTGAGGGTGAAGATGAGGATGAGGATGAAGAGTGCGAACCGTTTGCATGGGCTTCATTCACAAATGTGCCTGTCCAAATCACTGTCATTGAAAAGTGTACTGGTACTTTGTACGAACTATTCAAGGCAAATCCCGATTCTCAAAAACATTTAGCATGGTTATCTCAGGTCGTATTTGCTCTGGCATTTGCCCAGCGTACTTTTGCTTTCACACATAATGATTTGCATTCAAATAATGTCATGTATGTTCCTACTACACAAGAGTACTTTTACTACAATTGTGGAGGGATGCTTTATCGAGTGCCAACTTACGGATACTTAATTAAGATTATTGATTTCGAGCGCGGTATTGGAATGGTCAAACTGTCTGGTCTGAAAGAACCCAAGCTGTTCATGAGCGACCATTTTTCAATTGACGAAGAAGCTGGAGGACAGTATAATTACGAACCATGGTACAATTCAAAGTTTCAGGAAGTAAAGCCTAATCCCTCATTTGATTTAGTACGCTTAGCGACATCCTTATTCTGGGATTTGTTTCCTGAAGGTCCTGATAATTTAGAGTATGCTGGAAATCCTGTCTTTCGGATATTTATAAAGTGGTTGACTTTAGAAGACGGAACATCAATTATGTTCAAAGTTGGCGATGCTAAACATGACCGCTATCACGGGTTTCATCTTTACAAGGCGATAAGTCGCTTCTGTAAGGATGCTGTTCCTCGTAAGGAAATAGCATTACTTAAGGGAATTTATGGAGTAGAATTTGTTCCGGCGGGAGAACCAGTATTACTCATTGATTAGCGTTTGGACTTTTTAGAACGCCGCCGTCTAGTTTTACGCCGTCCACCACTTACTGATTTCACAAAAAGAATAAACTCATCGTATCTATCTTCTTCATTCTTTTCAGAAATAATGTAGGGCATATCTTTGCGTTTGACAATATGAGTTACCCAATGATGGCGAGAAAGAAGGCGCTTAAGAACTAGCTTAAAATTTGATAGTGCAGTTTTTATATCAATCGGTTCTCCATAAATAGTATCAAAATTATTTGGAAAAGGAATCACAATACAACCTCCAGGTTTTAAGATTTTCCAGCCATCATCAAACAAGTTATAGAAGATGGTATCGTGATATAAGTAGTCAAACACTTTTTGGAAAGGCCACATAATAGGGCAATACTGGTCCCAAATAACATCCTTTGTTCCAGCACCATAATCTTTCCACTTTCGCCCTTGCTGATAAGGATCTACATAATCGGCAACCAAAGGTGCTGGAGTATCAAAGCGTGGTGGCGAATATATAAAAAGTGGAGGATCCTCCGTTTCGTGATGACATGCTACTAAAATGTCCATGCTAAAATTATATTATTTACTTTAAATTATTTAGAAGCTCGGCTTACCAACAAACATATCCTGAGTAGCCGCTGCAACAGCAGGTACATCTACAGCCTTTACAGCATCCACAACCAGTTCAGTCGTTGTGGTAAATACTACAGCCGCAGTTATGATTCCACCAATAATGGTGACTTTGCCTGCGTCCATCCAATTAATAGGCTCGCTCTTTGAACGACGCTCTAGTGCATAAAGAATAAAACAGACTAGAGCTACTGAAACTGCAGCGATTACAATCATCATTTTTATTAATGATTTTTGGTAATCTTTATAACTTTAGAACGAGTGAACTGTCCTCCGTGGCACGGTTCTCAATATCCTTCAAAGGATCAACTTCCTCCTCCTTTACCTCAGGAACAGGTTCAGGCGCCTCTTCCTTCTTATCTAAATCCTCAAACTCAATCGTTCCATCTTCCTCACCGAGTTGCATTACAGGCTTCTCCAAATCTGATCCTGACTCTGAACCTGACTGTGAATCAGAGTCCGCATCTTCGCCAAAGCTTACACCCTTATTTGAGGATGTTGTAGGTTCCGGAACATCGTCATCTTCGGGCATTTCTGTAAAGTACTTCTTGGCAATGCTTTCCCATGGAAGGAATGAGCGAATTACCTGTTCCATACAATCATAAATAATAGCTTCAATTTCCTGACGGTTACGCGCCTGCTGCTCGGCAGATACTCCAATCGTCTTGAACATATAGGCTACCTGCCAAAACTTACGCGCAGACTGCTTGTAAAGTTCGTGAATAAACTTTGAAACAGTTGGTCGCTGGAAGTCAATCTTGATTTCGGAACGCGACCCACGGTAATGGAGATTGGCAAATGCCTTCATGTACGAAATAAAAACCCCCATGATAAGATCATCCATGTATGTGCACTTCGTCTGCTTTACGATACGTTCTTCTTCAGTTGAAAGAGTAGTCTCGTTCCATTCTGGAATACGGGTAAGCATGTTCTGAAAAGTACGAAGAAGCTGATCCATCTGTCCGTTGCGCTCGCATAGTTCCTTAGCCGAATCGTAAATGCTCCAAAACCCTTCAGATACTGGTTCTACAAGTAATCCTGCAAGGTGTTCGCGTAGTTGTGTCTTGGCGAGCTCGGCTGACATTTGTAAAGAATAGTTATGATAATTAGGTTCGAGTAACGCATCCAAAAACGGATTTGTTCAGTCTAAGGAAGTAAGTAGTATTCGCAACATAAACATACACAACAAAGCAAAAGCTCATTGTTGTGTCTGTTTCGCGAGTACTGAAGCAATGACTACTATTCGCCCCCCTCGTTGGTGCGATAACGGAAACGCGTGTATTTACTCGAACTGCCCGCACCGCCATGAGCGGTGTGCGCACTTCGCGGCTGGCAAGTGCCGTGTCAAGACCATGGAGAAGCCATGTGATGGCGGCTGCTTGTATGATCATCGCGATGCCTCGACGCTTGTCGAGTTTGTTCGCAATGTTCCGCTCTTTGATTATGAAGATATCATGGAGCAGTTTGAATCTAAGGGTCTCATTGAGATGCCCACTGGATTTGAGCGCTTTGATTTGACCAAGATGACTCTTGCGGATCGTAAACTCCTTGTTCGCAGTCTTAAGGACGGCGGGTTTAAGTTTGATGTTGACGATGATCGCACTGTCATGGAGGTTATTGAAACTCCCGGTTATTCTGGCTGGGAACCTATCAGCAACGAGCCTACGGGCATGGAGCTGACGGAGGAGGAGAAGCGCGTTGGCATGATGACTGCGTCCGAGTACAACCAGTATGTGGTTGCATCTTGGGGTATCAAAACCAACTAAACCGAAATCTAAAAACAAAATACAAAAGTATAAAATCAAAAATAGAATAAAACCATTTTTGTTTGGTCCGAAAACGGATACCGAAAACGGATTTGTTTGAGTTAGGGAACTGGTCAGTAACAGCGTATAACTAATTAACCAAGATGAGCAACATTAACGATATCGTAAACAAGCTTTCTAAGAAGTTCGAGTTTGACCAGAAGGAGGCAATGGACTATCTCAGTTCATTTGTGGCGGAGGTTGCAGAGCGTGAGAGCGTTGCATCCAGCGCTGGCACCAAGACCAAGCTCTCGTCTCTCGAGCAGTGCCGCAAGAACATTGCGCTCTGGGAGAAGAAGCAGGCTGCCAACAAGTTCAAGGACGATGAAGCCAAGAATAAGCACGCTGAGAAGCTGCAGAAGGAGAAGGCTAAGCTGGCTAAGCTGGAGGGCGTCAAGGTCATCGCAGCTGAAGTCAAGTCCAAGCCTGCTCCTGCAGAGGAGAAGCCTTCTAAGGTTATCTCTCGTATGAGCCCGACACTCAAGACGGCTCTTCGCAAGGCACTTGTGGCTGCTGGTCAGACCTTTACGGATGACGAGTGGAAGAGTTCCAAGAAGCCCGACGAGTTCAAGAACTATGTCAACTCTCTGGCACCCGATGTCGAGAAGGCTAAGGGTGTGGACAAGCATATGGAGGACTTTGCAGGTTCTTCTGCGGCTTCAGCCGCAGCCGCAGCCGACACCGAGTCTGAAGCCGAGACCTCTGACCCAGTGGTTGTGACTGTCAAGGAGTTGCGCGCCATCAAGAAGCTCACGGCAACTTCCACTCCTGGACAGTTCTGGGATGGTGATAAGGGTCGCTTCGTCACCGGTCCTGCGGAAGACACGAATGAGGATATGGTGGAGCTGAAGATTAATACTCAGGTTCCTCATGCTGGCGCTGGTTCTGATAAGCCGAAGTTCGAGATGCTGGAGCATGTGGTTGGCGAGAAGACCAAGCGTCTCTACCGCTGTGGTGAAGGCGATGATGCTGACCAGTTTGTCGGCTACATCGGCGTAGGTGAGTTCAAGGGCGTCGAGGATCCTACTCTCTAAATAAGTAGAATCCAAAATTGCATGTATTGTTACAAAAATCAAAAAAAGGAATACAATTTTTCATTCGGGCCAGTAATGAACTTCACAGTTTGGGAATGAGAACTTGAACCAGTTTTGAACTCCAAGGCAATAAAATAGGACTCGAGGAACATACAAGTACTTTAAAGTACGATTTATAAAAGGATTCTTCTTATCGTACGATCGCCAAACTTCATCTAGGCAAATAAGGTGCTGATTCTGAATAGTATATGCCGTATATGCACGAGCATCTTCCTTATCACAATCATCTGAATGAATGATAATTTTTTCATACTGTTGAGCGTTTGGGTCGTATGCCATATCACATACTATACGCCAAGCTTTCTGCCATTCTGAAATTGTACCAAAAGTATAGTACATTCGAGTGAACTCGTGATCAAGTTCTCTTGCAATTGTTATTTCCATTATCATATTTCCAATTCTTATGTTAAAACAATAACATCATGATTCACGAATAAACGCCACCAAAAAATTACAAAAGGCATCATAAAAATTGGGAATATACCATATGTAATAAAAGTTAGAAGTGTTATAACAACTGCAGGACCTTGTCCATACTGTTCTCCAACTTTCCATGAAACAAGAAGCATTGACACAAAGTAGAATACCTTTATGAAAAACCATACTGCATTCCAAATTGAATTAATAAAGTCAGCTCCTGAATCCTTAGCGCTTTTGGAATCAGTTAAGGGAGGTGCAGAAAGAGCAAATGTCTGCCCATCAGGTATCGTCTGCGAAGACGAAGCACCATTTATGCTATATTCTACCTTGAGTTCTTTTAGTTTTTGGGGATTCGGGTCTGGTAGTCCTACCGCCGCAAATCCTACTTTTAAATTAATTGACCCGTTAGAAACCTTATCCTGAACTGCATTGGTAACATCCGTATAATTTCCAGAATATCCGTACTCAGCTTTTTTAATTTGTAAACCTGATGCAGTTCGTGCTGGCGGTGCATCAATACGAAAAGTATTGCCATCTTTTACAGATAATGTATTTGAAGTTCCTCCGTTTATTGTGTATGTGACATTCAGTGTTTTTATCTGTCCTGGTGCAGGATCATCTACATTTAATGCTGTAGGTGATACTGCAAAGCTTATTACTCCATCCTTATCTTGCGCTGTAACAGCAGATACGACATTGACCGTAGTAGATCCAACTCCGTATGTTGCTGTACTTATGGAGATTCCACTGGGCATCCTTATTATGATGAAAACACGACATTTGCCACGCCGCCAATAACTCGGACGAAATTGTAGGATTCAACATATGCTCGAACATTGTAAGAATACTGTAAGGTTTGGGAATCTGATTTACGAACAATTGTTACCAAATCGGTTGGTTTGTACAGGAACTGACCATTTGATCCAACTGCATTTGGGTTCACAACTGTAGGATTCGGATTATTTGCCGTTGATTTCAGGACACATACTGTAACTACAGTATTTCCAGGGTCTGTGAGTGGAGGTTGGACATAAGTATTTCGCAGTATTGTACGGTCGAACTGTGATCCATTCAGATGCCCTGACGGCTGTCCATTGTAATGTTCAAGTGCAAATGAATAGGAATATATACCAGGAAGTTCGACGATTGAAGGACCTTCATGATGACGGAAATTTTGAATCTGTGAAAAGAACTCTGTATGCTTGTACCCAAATCGTTCCTTGCCGTTCAAAATGATAGATGATTCAAGTAGAATATCCCGTTGAGATACATCGGTGTACAGAGCATTACCTGAAGAGTACTGCGGCGTAAAGAATGATAATCCCGTGGAATCAAGTGGTGGCTTGAATGGATCTTCCCAGTTCGTATAATTATCGTAATCGTTAACAGCAGCACGGTCAGAACGCTGGGCTACCCAAACTACCTGCGTACATAAATTACGCATTGTAAGTTCGAGATCATTGCTGGGTCCATACTGTCCATAAGTTTGAACAGCATCTATTTGGGTCATGATGAACGAGTGCTCAGACTTTGCAATATGAATTAGTTCTGGATCGTTTAGCCAGATATAGTTTGCTTCAATGTACGGATTCAGGTTCCAAGTTGTTAGAGCTGAGTTTGTAGGTGATGGTGATGGTGAAAAAGTTGGAGGCGATAAGAAATTTGTCATCTGGAATATTGTTGAACTTGAGTCAGGAGCAATCCGATTACCAAAATTGGGATTTGGGTTTCCGTCAATTGTTTCACGAACATCAAGAACTGTGAATAGCTGGTACATATTTTTTAGCTCTACTACGATCTCTACTTCGGAATGCTGGAGCGCAATAAGTGGCAGAGCTTTTCCAACTTCTTCACAAAACCAGAAATGAAGAGGTATATTCAGGATTCGTCCGGGAATAGATGCCTCGGCAAGTGAATCAGAGGTAGAAATAGCGTGTGGGTACTGGTTCAAACGATCGTAAGCATTTGCCGGATTGTAGATTTCACGGATATTTCCAGTCATCTGATTCAGAACAGCCTTCTTCGTTCCAGTAAATTTGAGTTCGGAGTAAAGTTTCATCCACTCTCCAGTATGGCGCGTAATTTCCTGTCCGTTGACTAAGATTGCAACATAGTTGATCATGTTGTATCCGATATTACGAATCCAGTTGAACTCGTATCCTATAGCATTCGAGTTTTGATTAATGTTGGGAGGTACGGGTTGTGTTACAGGAACAACGGGCGAGAATATTTCGGGAAGTGTGACCACTAAATAACAATCGTGCAGAAGTTGAGCATACCGTTCTACTTTTGCTCGAAGCGTTAGACTTCCTGATGGCGGAAGTTGTAGATTTGTAGTCTTGAATACTAAATGAAAATGCTCCATCGCAAAATCTGTATGGCGCTTGTACACTGACCGAAAATGAGTAAACGAAGGGTTCCCATTTACGAGTTGATCTTGGGCGCCTTTCGCCACTAGTTGCATTAATCCGCCTGACATCTCTTGCTTATTTAATGAATAGAATTATGTACGAAAACCGAACACCGCGTACAGTTAGCTAAACGAACTGGTAAAGCGGCAGTTGAACAATTGCATAACCTTGTTACAGACAGTGCATTGCCATTCCGTGAATTACTTGCCGAAGTCACAAAATCAGCTGTTTGTGAAGCTTGGTAATCTGTCCACTGTGAAGCCGTGCGACGAATACGGCTTGTTCCTACAACTGGCTTAATAAGAGTTGAAGGATCGTGAGGTAACTGAGAATTTGGGGGAGGTACAATATCCTTATTCGTAGCTAGATTGACACTTGCATAATTTTTAGCGCCACGAATACGCTGTAACCGAATCCAGTCTCCGGCACTTAATCCTCGTGTTCCCGTTTGCATGTTTGACATGGGCATTTATACAACTACGAAGGGAAAAAATGTGATCTTTGTTGGTCCAGACCGTTCACCAATTCGGAATAAGCGTTTGTTATCTTGGAAAGCGTTGTAATCGAATATTTCGTTAGTTAATGGATCCAGAATCATCATTGTACCCTTCACTTTAATGATTTGGATTTTACGAGTTTTCCGTTCAATGTTGCGTAAATACAGTGTATCCTTCTCATCTGAAAGGTATGATGGACGGTAAGCCAGATCTTCACCCGTTACCTTCGTATCGAAACGCATACACTGAATCACAGGCTGCTCTTTCGAGTGTAAGTTACGATGAATCTCACAATCTACGGCTGCTTGTTTCAACACGGTAGTTAAACTTTTGATGACACGGTTCTTTTCGTATGATGTTTCGTACAAGTACTCATCAGTCGTCATAAATACTTCATGAGGCTCATCTCCCTCATACCGTTTCAGGACCATATCGTTACGACGAATAGCTACAATATTTGGTGCATCCGATGATCCCGCTTGTTTTTGCGATAGAACTGACAAGTACAATTTGACAGTAACATTACGCTCATCTATTGGTAAGGCTATGTGCGAATTAACACGAATGGCGCGACCAATAACCTGTTCAATGCGGGAAGCGTTCCAATAAGGTTCCAAGATGTATACATTACGAGTTTTCAGAAGTGTAATACCCTCAGCTCCAGCTTTGGATGCCATCATAATACACAAACGCTTATCACTGATACTATCCTTCAGAGTTTGTGGAAATGTATCAGAATACTTCTCATTGAAAATCTGACGGTAAAGTTCGCGTTCCTCTTTATCCTTTGCAGTTGTGCCTCCAGTATACAGAGCGTATGCGGGCACACCTTTCTGCATTGCCGGATCTTCTTTCCATATTCCTGCATCTTTGATGATTCGGTACTTCTGGAACCCATTCGCTTCCAGAATTGCTGAAAAAGTTCCCAGTCCTCCTAATGAAACATACTCGGAATACACGAACTGGTTATTTAAGGAACCGAACTTTCCAACCGTAGATTGTAAATCTTTCAGCATCTGCGCCATCTTTGGCGAATGTTTCGCTAACCCTTCTCCTTTCAAATACTTTTCAGGTTCTTTCTTTAACTTTTCAATAATTTCAGTATTGTCTGGTTCATGTTCTTCGTCTACAATACCTTCTTCCGTCAATGTCGTACGAAGCTCAGGTGGAACCGCATAGTTACATACTTGACGAGTTTTAGGACGGAAAGAACCTAAACTTTCATTCAAAGATACTTTTCGTTTACGCGCCACTTCTTTCTTGTACTCTTCAAAACGCTCAGTCAAGTACATAAAAAACTGCTCATCACTCATTTCGATTTTCTGGAGGGTTTTCTCTTCATCCAACCGCTTAGGAATTAACTTTTCATCAGCTCCCTTGTAATACGAAACTAAACCCTGAATACGACGCCCAAGTAGTATTGGATTCTTGATATTCAATCCTTCCACGAATGTTTTCATGAACTCTTCAACATCCGTAGGTAGACACTCCAAGTTTTCAACGACATACTTGTCAGTTTCAGCTAATTCAACTCCTGTAAACTTTGTTTCAAATTCGGTCTTCCATGTTCCGACCCATTGACGAATATCCGGATCCTGTTTGAATTCGCGATTATACTTTACAGCTATACGGTCACCCTTATCATTGTACACGCTCTCGAAATAAGGAGGATTACGAGTAATCATCAGGACTCGCTTTACGGAATTGTACTCTACCGTATCCACATCCTTCTGTCCACGGAAAAATGCAGTCATTAAAGCTTCGTCCCATTGCATTGCCGACTTTGTTTGCACCGATACTCGTTCAATAGGTCCGCGCAACAGATTCATTAAGAATGCAATTTCGTGGGGACTGTTGATTGCCGGTGTTCCGGATAAACATACTACCTTACAGTTTTTGGCTTTGTAGATGTAGTCGTACACTCGTCCCTTAATTTCACTTTCGTTAACAACTGCATTCACTAAATTGTGGGCTTCCTCAATAATCACGACACAGTCATCAAACATCCGTTCACTCGGAAACAGTTTATCGACATTTGTTTTGTTGATACCGTTGTAGCGAATAAAGTGAAATCGCTGGTCAATAATATCATCAATTTGATCAGATACTCCTTTCGCATCAGGTTTAGAAAGTAGTTTATAGTTTGGAGGCATACCCGGAATTGTAATGTAATAATGTCCATTCGTATCAAGGTACCCATCCGAAATACCCATAGCTTTCGCCGCTGCCCGATCTTCTTCTGATCGCAGCTTCTTCTCTTCCCAATGCTGTTCAAATGCATAAATTGGGTCGCCGCAAGTACGAATCTCCCCGCGGTAGTTCTCTTCAAGTGAAGCAGGTGTTAGAATATACACTTTCTTATTGGTCATTAGTGATTCAGCTACCGCAATTGATGAACAAGTCTTACCTGAACCGAGACCGTGATACACTAGTAGACCGCGATAAGGTGTTTCAATCAAAAGGTAGTCTCGAACCAGTCTTTGGTACGGATACAACTTTTCGGGGGCTTCATCAGTACCATCTGCATTTTTCTGACGGTATTTGAGGAAGATTCGAGTTATTGAATCGGAAAATGCTTTGCGATTGGGCAAAGTATACATGGTCCACTTATTTTTGGAAAGGAAATGATAATGGAAGCAATACTCCGCAAGAACCCTAAGCTGTGGATGGTCGCGATATACCTTTTCCTTGTCGCGGGGTTCCTTTACCTAAAACCAGCAGTCGCATTCGGAGAGAACGGTCGTATCCGTCCTTTCGGAGTGGGCAAGCGTGAATCTACTGTATTCCCAGTATGGTTTTGGATGTTTGTGTTTGCTGTCGTATCTTACTTTTCGGTCGTGTATGTTCTGGATTTTTCATTGTGATGGCTTAGCATTTGCATTCTTCTCTTCAGCCGCCTGTTTCTCCGCTAACTCTTTCATTAACTTATCCTTAAACTCTGTCATCTCAGAGGTTGAGGCTACACACGCAGCCGTCTCACTATGTCCGACATTCAAGACTCCGGCGGGCCATGCAGCCAGCATTATCAGAACACCAAGTCCAACTCCCGTTCCACCATATGGCTTGAACGGTTCCACAAATAATTGGCGAACTGTATCAAAGTAAGTAAGCAAATAAGGAACAGTTGATATCGCTGCAAACTGAGCTCCCTGAACCAAAGAAGTTGAAAAACTTGTTTTAGAACATTGAAGTTGTGTTGATAGCAACGATACTACAACACCAGTAATAAATAGAATCCCGTATACTGATCCAATCGACTTCCAATCCATTACATTAAGAGTGATAATTTGATACAAACTTTTCTACATCGGTCATGAGTGCTTTTCTCTCGGCATAGTGTGGTCGAATAATACTTTTGCATTCTGATAATGTTTTCCAGTCCACTGCAGCAATTTCTTTACTCTGCATTGGCGTGAGCTTCTGTTTCAAATTAATACCCCTTGAATCTTTCAAAAGCGCTACAAAGTAGATATGGCGGTATTCTACATTATTGGTTCCACGGAATGTTTCGGTGAAACTGATATCTTCTTTTAGATCATAACAGTCTCGTGAAATATTAGTTTCTTCCATAAATTCTCGAATACCGCACAGAACATCCGATTCACCTTTACATCGTCTTCCTTTAGGAAATCCCCATTCAGTTTCCTTATATGGTGACGGAAACTTCTCTACAATCTCCTTTCGATTCAATTTTGTATATTTCTCTTTTGAAATTGTATACTCCTGAGAATGAGAATCTCGTCCTGATCCCCAAAGACGAGTCCAAAGGGTATCGAACTGTTCTTCTACGATAAGTGATTGTTCAATTTGGGTCATGTTGTGAATTAGGCGTCCAGTATACTCCAAATCGGCTGGTTCATACTTTCCCCTAATAAATTCCATGTAAGACATAGAATCCTTACGCTTCACCATCAGAACACTCACAGTTTTTGGATCAACTGGAAGTTTTAGAGGTTCATAAATTCCTCGCAAAAGAAGAATACCACACGAAATAACTGGATCTTTACATGTCCTGAAAACATGACCTTTTTCTCCACAGTTATTACAGTACATTTCCTTCATATTCATTCTACTGTAATACCTTCCGTTTTTAACTTCGCTGTTTCTAACAAATGGGTGGAACACCAAGTAAACCAGCACCACTTCCGACATTTATGCCGGACTTTTCTAGAGCCACTCTTACGGGAGAAGATTTGATGCGACAGACCGCTCAGTTTACTGCTACTGCTCAGGCAGCAGCTAAGAAGGCTGCCACAGATGCACAGGCAGCGGCTGCTGCCTCATACCAGACTATATTTAAGATTGGAGGAGGTCTTATTTTTGTTGTAGGAATTGTGATTGCCGTTCTGTGCATTCATGATGCAATTGTTCGGCGGTGGGGAGGTCAGACTTTTATTCTTCCGGGTTTACCAGCTACAAGTTCAACTGTAGGACCTGGGGATATTCTAGTTATTAATTCTGCAACTTATGGCGGACCATCCAGTCCAACAGATGTAACTGCCTATTTGCGCACACTGGTACAAAATAATGGAGGAGTTACGCTCCCAAGCTTTACAGTAGGCGCTGCAGCTGTAGGAATCTCTACACCTCCTACTTCTCAAAATACTCTTATTGTGCACTGGACTTACGGATACGGAAGCCCAAATATGACTTCAGCTGTTGATGGAGCTGTATTCCCAACTCTGCCTACTTCCGGCACTCCTGCCCAGCAGAAAGCAACTGCTCCAGTTAAGGCTCCTTTATTTGGCGGTGTTTGGAATATGTTTGGGTCAGATTCAGGTAATCTGATGTCAAGTTTACATGATGCCACAAAAACCACTACGGTTTCTGCTGCCTCTGCCCCTCTATCATCTGAAAATCAGGGTAATTACGGAGCTCAGTGGTGGATGTTTGTCAAGGATTGGAATTACGGATATGGAAAGGATAAGTCCGTAGTATACCGCCCCGATGCCGGAAATTCATCAGTAGCTAACCCAAATATATCTTTGCACCCCACCGATAATACTTTAAGGGTGTCTGTATCTATCTTCCCTTCGTCAGAAGGTGGATCTGGCAAGTCCCAACCTGCGCCTGCTGGACATTCTGGTTCGTCTGACGATGTATTTGTGTGTGATGTTCCCAACATTCCTCTACAAGCTTGGTTCTCTGTGTCTATGACTGTATTTGAGCGTAACTTAGATGTATACATTGACGGCAAGTTAGTGAAGTCCTGCTTCTTACCCGGAGTTCCCAAGCCGGCTGTAGGAGATATTCAAATTGCCAAGGATGGTGGATTCTCAGGGTACATGTGCGGATTCACTCATTACCCCCGCATGTTGACGCCCGATGATGCCATTTCATTCTTTACTGCCGGAACTCCTTGCTCAAGTCAGACTGGATCTAGTGCAACGGCTGCTGCGACAGGATACTCTGTGAAGTTTGGAGTTTATGATACGGTAGGCAAGGAAGTACAGGAATATACATTCTGAAACTATAAATAATGGATCTAATAACTTCAATTGTCGTAGCAGTGATAGTCATAGTTGTGGCTTTCTTCTACTTCAAGAGCCAGTCTAATTCTCCCAATATTACTATCCAGTCTTCGATTACTGATGGAAAGAAACAAGTGAATAGTAATGTTGTACTTCCAAATTCAGTAAACCAGAAAGAAGGTATGGCGTTCTCGTACGCTTGCTGGATGAAGGTCGATGACTTTTCTTACCGCTACGGTAAGCAGAAAGTTGTATTTACCAAGGGACCCGAGAACTTGTCTTCAATGTGTCCTGCTCTGTTCGTAGATGCCAACACCAACTCGCTACTCGTAAAGCTCGATACTTTCGGAGGAGTTGAAACCATTCCTATCGGAAACATTCCTGCCAAGAAATGGATGCATGTAGTTTTAGCGATTGATCAAGAATCTATTGATATTTACATTAATGGTAAGTTGTATGAACATCATACGCTCTCAAATATCCCCAAACAGAATTCAGATACCGTTCATACTTCCGTAGATGGTGGATTCGACGGAAGTATAGCGTCTCTGGAATACTTTAACTATTTACTAAAACCTACAGATGTCAGTGCTCTAGCTGCTCAGCCTCCAGTTCCTGATATGACCGTAAAGAATGGGGTAGGAACTTTGCCTCCTTACTTCGATGTTTCATGGTGGACTCGGCACAAGTAGATTTTTAGTGTATAGCCGCTAATGAAGCTTGAGCTGCCGCTGCTTGTGAAGACTGAGCGCTGGCTTGTGTCTTGAACTGATTGAACTCTGTTTCTACTTTTTCAAGTCGAGTTTCAGTATCTTTCAGTTCCTTATTTAGTGAAAATAGTGTGGGAGGTGGAGGATTGGTAAGCATCTCGGTTACAATCCAATCCTTATGCGAAATTAAGAAAGCAATTACTCCTATTAGAACCGCAAAGAGTCCGATGTACATAAACTCTTTTCGTTTCAACATCTTTGCTTTCATAGATACAAATGAGTTCACAGGGAATTTCAGCTTCAGTTGGTCCTAATGGCTATGTTTATGGTCCTCGTATTCAGGATGCTTCAGAATGGACAAAGCTTCTAAAGGAGAAGCGTGAGTACTATTCTTACAATTCCAGCCTAAATACTGGAAATCGCGATACATCTGATCCTTGGCTTAAGACAGGTAACCAGTTCCGACTAACTTACAGTTTTGGACGATTTGCATGTAATACTTGCTACGCCAATGCATTTGGTGGTGCAACTCAACCTCTTTAAGCTTTATTTTTCAGTGTCTTGCGTAGCATTGTTCGAATACTTTGCCGTTGTGTTTTTGTATGTTCCAATGGATTGTACTGAAAAAAGTATTCTAAAAACTCTCGTGAATTCTTATCATTTTTAACCTTATTGTATAATTCTGATTTCTCGATACGCATATCAATTAATGTTTTTTGCTTTCCAATACAAGTGATAGGTGTTAGCAACTTGTACCGCCGTGACATATTATTATTTGCTAATTTTAGTAAGTGTTCAGCTACACACACAAACCTTTGTTCAGGAACCATCTCTAGAAAATGGTGAGTTCCGTAAAGAATAGCAAAGAAGAATTGTAAAATTGTGGGAATACTTGCAATATGTAATCCATTTGGAGCTACATGGTAACTATGACAGGCATTTGTCTCGTAAACACGAGCTAATGTCAGTTTTGTTTTAGGGTCTGTAATATCCGTATGCGGCGGCAGAATTTCTCCATACGCATCAAACTCTTTTGAATTCACTTTATCGTACTTTTCGAAAAATGAAGCAAGTTCATTCACAACATGATTTCGCTTTTCAGGTGTAGTCATGATATCTAAAGGTAACATCCACTTTTCTTCTTTACCGTCTCCCTGTAACATTGATGCATTGAATCCTAATAGCACAGCTTTCTCTTTAATAACTAAATGCTCAATACTCTTACGAGTTTCAGGTGTTAGAAAAAGCTCAAGATCTTTTTGTTCTTCTTTTGGGCAAGTTATCGGGTAATGTTTATTCAGCAGCTGAATGCGGTCATATACTTTCTTCCATCGCGATACATCGCCTTTAGGACGCGAGAGTTCTAAGTACACCCCCATTCTCAAAAAATTCGGCGGTACAAAGTGAATCTTATCTTTTACAACACTGTCCTTCCAAAGGTTTGTAAAAATAACTTTATCAAGATGCGAAATGTCTGCAACACCAGTATAGTCTGCAAACACCTTAAATGTTCCTAAATGAGCACCGGGTTTTACTTCTACGCTATTATATCCCGCACTCGCAATCCGATCAGCTAATTTAGCCGCATGCAGCTGTGGAGTTTCAGAATAGAAATCGTAGTCTGGAATATCTACTGAAAAATTATAAAACTGATCTTCAGGAGGTAAAAGTGAATTAATCGCAGTTCCGCCATAACACATGACGCGATGTGTTTGAATAAACTTCTCAACAATTTTGAGAACTTTTTTGATAGCAGGATCGCTTGCTGCTACCTTATCTATTTCAGCTTGGGCTATTTTAGCTGCTTCTTCAACGCCCTCCATTAATACTTTCATGGAAAATGAATTGCATTTTTTTAATCATATCCTCAAGCAAATGACGAAGAGGTCGTCTAAAGAAAATCCTAAAGATAGAAAGGGTTCTGCCGATATGGCAGGAGGTAAGCCTCCTCCCAATAAACGGAAGAAACCCATGGATGACGATAAGGATACTCTTTGGATAAATGATGATACACTACCTAAATCTGACGGTTCTTCCTCACCTAAACCTATACCTCTTAAGATTATTATTACCGGCGACACTTCCAATTCTAATGATGATTCAGATGACGATGATGAAGACGAGGACTATGTTGAGGAGGTCGATGGACATGATTTCATTCAGTATTTATACGAGAAGTATGCCGAACCCGAAGAGAACCGTCGTAAGACTCGATCACAAACCAAGGCGGCTCAACAAACAAGTTCGTCTAAAACTCAAAAGAAGGAGGAACCACCACCTATTTCTCTAACAAAGAAAGAGTTAGAGTATTTCAAGAAACAACCAGAAGACAAGCGCGAAGAACTCATGACTTTAATGAAACGCATGTCATCTTTAAGTATTCTAGAAGGCGAAGCTCCTCATAAATTCAGGGTTCTAGAGCTTCCTGTATCTGATTATGTAAAGTCTACTGTCATCAAGAAGATTTCAGCCGTTGAAGAGATGGGACCAGAGTCTGGAGAATCATACAAACTCCGTACTTGGATTGATGCATTCCTTCGTATTCCATTTGGTAAGATTGTTCCTCTTCCTGTAAAAATCGAAGATGGGCGTGAGAAATGCACCGAGTTCATGGTTGAAGCTCGTAACTCTATGGACCGGTCAATTTACGGAATGGTTCCTGCTAAGACTCAGATTATGCAGATTCTAGCTCAATTAATTGTTAATCCCAACTCGGTTGGCAATGTTATTGCACTACAAGGTCCGATGGGTGTAGGAAAGACTTCCCTAGCCCGTAATGCGATTGCAAATGTCATGAAGCGTCCATTTGAGTTCTTCTCATTAGGAGGTGCATCTGATATTGCAAACTTTGTAGGACATTCGTATACCTATGAAGGATCAATGTGGGGACGCATTGCCGATGCTGTAATGCACGCCGGAGCCATGAACCCTGTTCTGTATTTCGATGAGTTAGATAAGGTATCTTCAACTCCTCATGGTGAGGAAGTTATTAGTATGATGATTCACTTAACTGACCGTTCACAGAACACTCAGTTTCACGACCGTTACTTTTCAGGAGTTGATTTGGATTTATCTCAGTGTTTGTTCGTATTCTCATTCAACAATATTGAAATGGTTCACCCCATTCTTCGCGATCGTATGACTGTGATTCATTGTGATGGGTACAACGAAACAGATAAAAAGAGTATTCTCAAAGAATACATCTGGCCTCAACTTTTGGAGCGGTTGAAGTTTGATGCCCAAGATACTATCCTTACAGACGAGGCTATTAAGTATATGATTACTGAGTTCTCCAAGGATGAAAAAGGTGTACGCTCACTCATTCGTGTTGTCGAGACTATGATGACACGGCTGAATATGTTGCGCATAGTGCATGATGAGAGTATGAAATCGTACTCTTTCTATATTGATTACGCCACGCCATTTACCATTACTGACACTGTTGTGCAGAAGCTGCTGACTGATTTGAACAAAAAGGAGCCTGAACATTGGCGTCTGATGTACAATTAGATGTCACCATACTCCAATTACATGACTCGCATATATGTCTTGTTTGTACAGCTGTACCAATCCAATTAATTTCAAGTGTGAAGTAACTATTTTTACACTTGGGACACTCTGTCACTTTTTTTTGTGAATTCATCTTGTCCGCCTGATTTTTGATACAAGAAATTATATATTATACAGCCGCATTCTGTTCAAGGGTGGAAGTAAAATTAGAAGCACTTACTGAAACTGAAGTAACGGGTGGCTTTACTTCACCCATCCTATAAGTCGAATAGATATTGTAAAGTAGAATACCTAGAACACCTAGAACTGCAAGACCCGTGAACACCCCTAGAATAGACCAACCTGCTGTAGTGTATCCCGTTAAACATGCAGCTATTCCTATAATCTCGATACCGAGCCAAATTGTAAAGATTAGACATTGGAGTTGAGTAATTGGAGGAACTGTTGTTGACATTGTTAAGATGTAATTTGGTTAGGTTAATGTCATCCATTTTCAATTACGAAGTGGTTCTAGCCAAGTTTCCCATTCGGATTCAGGAACATTGTTTTCACGAAGAATTCTCTCACCCTGACGAATACGGTCAGGTTCATTATCCATCTCCATCAATTTGGGGAACTCGCGTCCGAGAATTGTGGCTATAGATTCCTGTTGTCCAATTCCTTCAAGATAACCCGACAGAACATTGCAGATTCGTGAAAGGTTGCCTTGTGCACACATTCCAATATTATCTTCCAATTCAGTCTTGAGAATTTTGGTGAGACAAGGCTTATCGGGGGAATCACGAATGAACTGCCAAACTCCATCCGTCATGATTCCAAAGATACCTTCTTCCAAATCGTAGATTTGCGCATTGTTGCAGTAATAGGATGAAAACTGCCAATTACCTTTTGGTGAAAGATCACATTCGTATACAATTTCTTTAAAAGTTTTAGATGTTGTCTTTGGATTCCAGCGATACTCCGGTGGCACAAAGATTCCGCGAATAACATTAATATTGTGTTTTACTTGCTTTACAGCTGCAGAAGTATGAACATTCTGTCTATCCCGAGCAAATGCAGCCATATTCTCATTTGGATTAGCTGCTGCACGCGCCTCAGCTTCCGCTCGGGCTGCTACACCTGCTGCCCGAATTTGAGCAGCACGACCTCCTGCAGCTTGTGCACGACGATTAGCACGAGCATCTAGAAGTAATTGACGGTATTCTTGGGCAATAAACAGTAAGTGATCTGCCAGTGCTTCAGTATTTGCAGGTCCTAGTTGATTACCGTCAATAAGAAGTTGAATACGCCGACGATAATCACCTATTTGTTCATCCCAATTAATATTCGGCCATCGCAGTATTCGACCTCGGAAAGTCAACCATTCTCGGATCGTCCTACGAGTGGCTCTACGATTTTCAACATCTTGATCAGGATTTACTCCATCATTTGCTTGAACTTCATTACGGATTTGAGTATTGAGTGCTGCTGTTTCAACTCGGTGTTGTGTTCGGAGTTGTCCTGACTCATTAATGTACCGGTCTAGAAGAGCTGCGCGCTCTGCTGAACCAATTGGAAGTGCTTGTAACTCTCGCATGACTGGAACCATTCGTTCTTCGAGGGCTTGTCGCTCACCTTTGTGTTTTAACTTAAGTTGCTTAAGTCGGAAAGCGTTTGGTCCAGTTCGTTGTTTGACACCTTCATGCATTCCGCATAAAGTTTGGTTGTCAGGAATAGCTCTTCCACATATTACTGTATCTGCCTTGCGGGCTGTGCAGGGCATTGTATCCTTTGGCGAGAGAAGATTCCAAATAAAAAATATCCGTTTTGAGTTTTGAGTTTATTTTTAAGTTTACACCAGCATGTTATGTAGTCCAACAACAAACACTGCAACCGTAGTAACCGCAAAATTAATTCCAATAACTTCGGTATTGCATTGATATTTGTTATTTGAAATATCTTTCATTACTGAACAATTGCTCTGTGCGATCCAAAGAAGCGCAATTGAGTGAAACCAGAGAAGAAGAACAACCTTATTGAATGTCATTTGTGCCGTTAGTATACGATATCTTACTCAGAACAAATCCATTTTCTGACCTGTTCTCATTAATGAAAAAATATAAGCCCCAACCGTCGCTTATATCAGTGACTACCTTCCTTCTAAAACCTGTTGGGAATTAGACGATATAGTCTCCTCGAGAATCACTACCATGTTCTCTTTGTAGGGTTTCTTACCTTAATTTATATCAAGGTCTCAGTAACCTACGGTACTGAGTTTATAGACCGGGTTTTCAGTATCATGGTGACCGGTACACCCCTCCAGTCAGAATTATCAAGATTTCACATGCAGCTTCCAACTTACCACATGGACCATACTATCTGCCTCAGCGCAATAATATGGTCAGGATACCTCTATGGTGATCAGCCATATCAGTAATCCCGTTACACTCTTTCTTTCTTGGACAGAAAGAATCCGTTTTTGAACCCTATCCTAATCCATAATTAAAAATTTTTAGTTTTGGGATTTTGTTACAAAACATGCATCTATCTACTCCACTGCTTCCACAACAGCATCAACCCACGGCTTCATCTCTTCGGCAGTCATGTGAAATGGTACGAGAACCTTCATAGTTGCAATAACAATCTGAGAGCGAGACATGCTCGTAGTGAGAGTGCGGCGAACATCATTGATAGCCTTACCGATCTTCTCCAGCCGCGACTCCTCCTGCGGATCCAAACCGTCCAGAATGCCCACCAGAATGTTGGCGACACGAGTCAGATTACCTTGGGCACACATACCAATGTTCATCTCCAGTTCCTCCTTAACTATCTCCTTTAGGGACTCGGTATCAGGCAATATCTTAACATGCTGCCACACAGCGTCCATCAGCTTACCGAATATACCTTCCTCCATTTCGTAGATCGTGTCAGCGGCACAATATTTGGAAGAGAACTGCCATGCAGCTTGTGGTGTGAGCTCGCACTCGGCAATAATTTCAGCCATGGTCTTACTAACCTTAGTCATGTTCCAGCGGTACTCCTCCGGAACCTCAATCTTGCGAATGAGTTCAACCATGTTCTTGAACTTATTGACAACCTCAGTTGTGTGAATGTTCTGATTGTCAGCGGCAATTTCAGCCAGCGTGCGCTCGCGCCGAGGCTCAGCCAGCCAGTTGTCACCGTCTACAGCCTGCGGAATTGCAGGACCAAACTGTTCATACTCGCGCTCGCCCCGATAGTCCTCTTCAATATCATCCATTGCCTCATTATTTTCTGCTTGGCGGTTGCGAGCCCTCTGCGCAGCTAGCTGTTGAAAGATTCGTGTGCGACGACCAATGAACTCACGCAGTGCATCCCGAGCAGTCATCTCTCCGGTTTCCACCAGCATAATATGGTGGAGCCGCTCTAACCGTATCTCATCGGGCTCATAACGCCCATCACCACGCAGCTCATGCATAATGTTCTCGCGCTCACGCAGACCAGAACGCCGTTCCTTACGACGCCGAATCTTACTAGCAATGCGGTCATAGCTCTGCTGGTCGGCAAGAGTGTGCGGACCAATCCGGCGCTCAACGGCATGCTGCGCAATAAGACCATTCAGCTCAGAAGTGGCAACCAGAAACGCTGTCCAAGTATCGGGAGCCTTCTCATCAATGTGCTTATTACGAGCATCCTTAATCTTGCGAGCGGCAATGTAGCGCTCTTGGTTGTGATGGAACCGCATCGGTCCAATCATCTTCATCGAGTTCAGGTGAACTTGACAGTAATCGCCAGCCAGCGACTTCGTGCACTTAGTACCCTTGGAAGTATATGCATTGCAAATTGCAGACATCTTGTTACTTGTTAATCGCTGTTGCTGTTTCTAAATTGGAACAACTAAATCCATTTTCAATAGTAAATGGCTAAGACAAAAAAATCTGATGCTATTGACAGTTTCATTAATAGTATCAATTGGAAGTGGGGTAACTTTTCAATGCTACCTATCTTTTTTGGAACACTTATGGCTTTTCTTGATTTAGTTATGATGGGTTCAGTCAAGATGATTCATGGTGGAACTCTTTCAGCAAGTATTGGTATACCATTAGCAGTTGGAATTTATGCATTTGAACCTTTGCTTTTCCTCAAGGCGATGAACTATGAAGGTATGGCTGTAATGAACTTAATCTGGAATTTGATGAGCGATATTCTTGTAACTCTACAAGCTCTGTTGATATTTGGTGAAACTATTAAAGGTATTCGTTGGGTTGCTGTTGGTATGGCGATAGTCTCGCTCTCTATTTTTGCTTATACGGAGGCTTAGCACCCCCCGAAAATGGATTTGTTCAGTTCAAGGAGATTGATTGTAGACCGATAGTGTGGTCTATGGGGCACAAGTATCTTGATGAAATTATTCAAGTGAAAGGGCTGTTTATGTGACCATTGG
>Ga0114958_10000446_pt1 | contig 35290 bp, 34 predicted proteins | sample C_130208_EF_Meta_FD_89577 | JGI IMG/M metagenome (GOLD analysis project Ga0114958, IMG submission 89577) | Freshwater microbial communities from Lake Croche, Canada to study carbon cycling - C_130208_EF_MetaG | ecosystem: Environmental > Aquatic > Freshwater > Lake | place: Lake Croche, Canada... | reverse complement strand
GCAAGGCCGTTTAGAAAGTTTATTAAATTTTCAAACCATGATTTGTGACTTAACGGGGTTGTCTATTGCCAATGCCTCTCTATTAGATGAAGCTACTGCAGCTGCGGAAGCTATGGCAATGATTTTTAATCATGTAAATAAAAGCGACCTAGTTACACAATCAAAATTATTTGTAGATAGCTCCATATTCCCACAAACTAAAGATGTGTTAGCAACTCGTGCTCAACCTATTAATATTGAAATTGTAGAAGCCGATTTTAAAACAACAGAAATTGACGGAACTTATTTTGGTGCCATCTTACAATACCCCAATAACACCGGAAGCATTGAAGATTATACAAATTTTATTGATCAAGTGCATGCAGCAGGCGGATTGGTTATTTTGGTAGCAGATATTTTAGCACTTAGCTTATTAAAAAGCCCAGGCGAATTAAATGCAGATGTGGCTGTGGGTAACACACAACGTTTTGGCGTACCTATTGGCTTTGGTGGACCCCATGCCGCTTATTTTGCTACCAAAGATGAATTCAAAAGAGGCATGCCTGGAAGATTGATTGGGGTAAGTGTCGATGCGCAAGGCAATAGGGCTTTGAGAATGGCTTTGCAAACCAGAGAACAACATATTAAAAGAGAAAAAGCAACTTCCAATATTTGTACTGCCCAAGCATTATTAGCCAATATGGCCGTGATGTATGCTGTTTATCACGGCCCAGTTGGTATTAAAAAAATTGCAAGTAAGATTCATCATTTAGCTCAAGTTTTAGCTGTGCAATTACAAAGTATTGGACTTACTCAAATAAATAAATATTATTTTGATACCCTTCATTTTACAGGTATAGATGGGGCTGCAATTAAAAAAATTGCACTAGAAGAATCAATCAATTTTAGATATTTTGACAATGGGAATATCGGCATAACCATTGATGAAACTATTACCGAAAAAGAAATTAATGCAGTTGTGGCCCTTTTTGAAAAAGTAACTGGAAAAAAAGCAAGTGGAAATGCAAATAGTGATTTAGCTATCCCTGCATCTTTACTTAGAACTTCAACTTATTTACAACACCCTGTATTTAACACGCATCATAGTGAAACACAAATGATGCGTTATATTAAGCAGCTGGAAAATAAAGATTTATCCTTAAACACCAGTATGATTAGTTTAGGTAGTTGTACAATGAAATTAAATGCTGCCACTGAAATGATTCCAGTAAGCTGGCCTGCCTTTAGTTCCTTACACCCATTTGCACCGAGTAGCCAAACATTGGGCTATCAAGAAATGGCAAAAGAATTAAGTGCTTATTTATGTCAAACCACTGGATTTACTGCTTGTAGTTTACAACCTAATAGCGGTGCACAAGGAGAATACGCAGGCTTATTAACCATCCGTGCTTATCATGAGTATCACCAAGCGTCTTTTAGAAATATTGTATTAATTCCAATTAGTGCTCACGGAACCAACCCTGCTAGCGCAGTTATGGCGGGATTCAAAGTAATTGTAGTTTCTTGCGATGCAGCTGGAAACATCGACATGAAAGATTTAAAAGACAAAGCCCTACTGCACAAAGACAAATTAGGTGCCTTAATGATTACCTACCCGTCTACCCATGGTGTTTTTGAAGAAACGATCATGGATATATGTTCCACTATCCATGAATTTGGAGGTTTGGTTTATATGGACGGCGCTAATATGAATGCACAAGTGGGCTTAACAAGTCCTGGCATTATTGGTGCAGACGTTTGTCATTTGAACTTACATAAAACTTTTGCTATCCCACATGGTGGCGGAGGACCCGGCATGGGACCCATTTGTGTCAATGATAAATTGGCTCCATTTTTACCAGGACATATAACTGAACATAGTAAAATGGGTGCAGTGAGCGCAGCACCTATAGGCTCAGCAAGTATTTTATTAATTAGCTATGCCTATATAAAAATGCTTGGCGCAACTGGTTTAGAATTGGCCACAGCTTATGCTATTTTGAATGCAAATTATATGAAAGCCAGGTTGGAAAAAAATTATACAATATTGTATGCGGGCAAAAATGGTACCTGTGCACATGAATTTATTATCGATCTAAGACCATTTAAAGCAAGTGCTGGTATAGAAGCAGAAGACGTAGCCAAAAGATTAATTGATTATGGTTTCCATGCCCCTACGGTTAGTTTCCCAGTGGCAGGAACCATTATGATTGAACCTACAGAAAGTGAGGACAAAGCAGAATTAGATCGCTTTTGTGACGCCTTGATTGCGATACATGACGAAATTAAAGCCATTGAGCACGGGACGCTTGATAAATTGGACAACCCTTTAAAAAATGCACCTCATACCCAAAAAGTAATATGTGCGAATGAATGGAAACATGCCTATACCAGACAAGAAGCCGCATTCCCATTGTATTATGTTCAACAAAATAAATTTTGGCCGACAGTAGCAAGAGTGAATAATACACATGGAGATCGTAATTTGATTTGTACCTGTGAGCCGGTTGCTTCCTATGCAGAAGCGTCCAATTGATGTTCACATAAAAGGTAGTAAGCTATAATAAAAAAGGAGCAAATAAAAAGTGGCTCCTTTTTTTAATGATGCTATTACATACCAAAAAAAGCTTGCTGATTGTCTATATTTTCTTGATTAAATCTTGATTTACTATTGGAAATTACTTCGTACAAGGAAATTATTTTGTCTTTGTCTTTAAGCACCACTTGTAATTTCTCTAAGTCCGTTTCTAAGTTTTTCATTCTCACATTCTCGGCCTCATATTTATGAATATAATCTTCTACTTGTATTGCTTGGCCTGAGTTCAAATAAATGTCATGAGGCGATATCATTTGTCCTTGACCATTGAGCACCCATAAAATATTTAGCTCCGCATAATGTTCATCAATCTTAATTAAAATATCAGAGCCTACTGAACCTAGATTTCTTAATTGTTTAGAAAAATACCCATTAGATAAGCCTATCCTTTTCTCAAATGAGTGAGGAGAAATAGACTTGAAATGTAAATAAAGACTAATTCTTTCAATTGGTTTCATATGTATATGGTTTAATTCATATACAAATTATTGCTATTGTAAACAACTTCTAAAAAACATAGGCCTCATTTTTAAAATACATAGGCCTCATTTTTTTACTGTTAAACAGTTTTCTCACTTAATTCAAGCCATCTAATTTCAGCAGATTCCAATGCCTGATTGACAATTGATAATTTCTCGCTAATCGAAGTGATGAGGCTATAATCTAGATTGGGTTCATTCAATTGTGCCAACAATGCTGATTTTTTATTTTCTAAATCGGGCATGGACTTGGTTAGGGTGTCCAATTCTAACTTTTCCTTGTAGGTCATTTTATCCGCAGTCGCTTTTTCAATTGGTTTCTTTTCAGGTGGGAGTTTAGTAACGACTTCCTTTAAAGGCACTGTCTGGGTCGTAATATCTGAACTAACAGAGGTATAACTTTGTTTGCTTTTCTCTAAAATTCTAAACTGAGTATAGTTTCCAGGATAATCTCTAATGACCCCATCCCCTTCAAATATAAATAAGTGGTCTACTAATTTATCCATAAAATAGCGATCGTGGGAAACCAATAATATACATCCTGCAAAATCTATTAAAAATTGTTCCAAAACGGCCAAAGTAGGTAAGTCAAGGTCATTAGTAGGTTCGTCTAAAATTAAAAAGTTTGGATTCTTAAATAAAATTGTAAGTAGTTGAAGTCGTTTTTTTTCTCCCCCACTTAATGCACTTAAATAAGTGTATTGTTTATCAGGAGTGAATAAAAATAATTCAAGAAACTGGGCAGCACTTAAAGAACCTCCACTACTTAATGGAAAATTTTCAGCAAAGGTTTTTAAATATTCAATCACCCTCATATCTTTTTTATAAACAAGCCCTTCTTGTGAAAAGTGACCAAAAACAATGGTATCTCCTACATTTATCTTTCCACTATCCGGCGCTGTAATGCCTTGTAAAATTTGTAAAAAAGTGCTTTTCCCCACTCCATTCTTGCCCACGATGCCAATCCGTTCCCCTTTACTAAAAGTGTAATCAAACCCTTTTAACACAACCGTATCTCCAAAAGACTTATATACTTTTTTAGCTTCGATAATTTTACCGCCCAATCGCGTCATTTTCATATCTAACTGTAAATTTGTATCCTCTATTTTTTGTTTCGCTTTGGCTTCTACCTCGTAAAAATTATCCTGTCTACTCTTGCTTTTAGTAGTTCTAGCTTTTGGTTGTTTACGCATCCATTCCAACTCTTTTCTAAAAGTATTTTTTGCTTTATCAATGCTCGCTAATTCAGATTCTATTCTAGCAGCCTTCTTCTCTAAATAATTTTCGTAGTCCCCTTTGTAAGCATATAAATTCTCTCTTTCTAATTCCCATATCTCATCGGTCACTGATTCTAAAAAATACCTGTCATGTGAAACAAGTAATAAGGTTACTTTCTCTTGTGCTAAGTAATTTTCCAACCATTCAATCATATTCAAATCCAAGTGATTCGTTGGCTCATCCATCAACAACAATACATGCTTGGGCTCAAATCCAATTTGAATTAATGTTTTAGCCAAAGAAACTCTTTTTCGTTGTCCACCACTTAATTTAGAAACGGGCTGCTCTAAATGATGGATGTTTAATTGAGTTAAAATAGTTTTGACTTTGGATTCAAAATCCCAGGCACTTCTTTCTTCCATTTCCATAATGGCATCGGTAATCAAGTTTTCATCCTCCGTTTCCATTGCCATTTCATAATTACTAATGGCCTTCATCATCGGGTGATCTTGATTAAACAAATTTTGTGTAATACTAGCCGAATCTATAAACTGAGGGTCCTGCTCAAATAATACCAATTGAACATCTTTATGAATTTTTGCTGTACCTGAATCTGGCACTTCTTTGCCTGCCAATATCCTTAAAAGCGTGGTTTTTCCGACCCCATTTCTTGCAATCAAGGCCAAACGATCGCCCTCATTGATATTAAAACTAATGCCTTTAAATAAAGGATTTATTCCATAACTTTTAGTCAAACCTTCTACAGAAACGTAATGCATGGCGCAAAGATAAGTTGTAGTAAGGAGTATCAATTAGATTTATACCAAGAAAGCCCAAAAAATAGGGTAAAAACAAGTGAAGAATGTATTTTTGTAGCTGTAATAAGTAAAAAGTAAAAAATGAAGCATTTTGAGGTTCCTTCGGGTTATCGTAGCAATTTAATTAACGCTATTAAACAAAAAAGGAAAGAAGAGGATAAACTAAAAAAGGACTTTAGCCCTACACTAATTGACTTAGGCATCGTAAAATTTTACTTAGCGCGTCATTTTGGATTTTGTTATGGGGTAGAAAATGCAATTGACATTGCCTATAAAACAATTGAAGAAAATAAAGGGAAAAGAATTTATTTGTTAAGTGAAATGATTCATAACCCTCAAGTAAATGAAGATTTATTAAAAAAAGGAGTTCAGTTTTTACAAGACACCAATGGTATGGAAATAATTCCTTTAAGCAATTTAACCAAAGAGGACATAGTCATCATTCCAGCTTTTGGAACAACTTTAGAATTAGAAGCAACCATTAATAAAATTGGTATTGAAATTCAGAAATACAACACCACTTGCCCATTTGTAGAAAAGGTATGGAATCGAGGCGATCAAATTGCAAAAAAAGGATTCACTATTATCATTCATGGGAAACCAAATCATGAAGAAACACGTGCCACTTTTTCTCATGCAGCCAACAAAACCCCTACCCTCATTGTAAATGATATGGGGGAAGCAATTGTTTTAGGTAAATTTATTATAGGCGAATTACCTATATCCCAATTTAGCGTATATTTTAAAAATAGATATAATGAAGGCTTTGATCCAGCTATTCATTTTGAAAAAATGGGCGTTATTAATCAAACAACTCAGTTAGCCACCGATACGCAAGCTATTTCAGATTATTTAAAAAGCATTATTATAAGCAAGTATGGAAAAGAAAACAGCAGCAATCATTTTGCAGATACTAGAGATACTTTGTGTTATGCTACCAATGACAACCAATCTGCTGTTATCGGGCTATTAGAACAAGCAGCAGATCTTGCAATTGTGATGGGTGGAAAAAATAGTAGCAATAGTTCTCATTTAGTAGAGCTTTGTGAAAAGAAATTACCTACATATTTTATTGACGATGCTAATAAAATTATAGACAGCAATCAATTGATAAGTAATAATTGGAAAACAAAACAGTCTGACTTAATCAATAACTATTTACCTAATAAAGCACCTGTTACCATATTAATGACTAGTGGAGCCAGTTGCCCAGATATGGTTGTGGAATTGGTGATTAGAAAAATAGTAAGCTTCTACTCTTTAGATGAAAAGCTTGAAGAAGTAATTAATTCTTGGGTTTCCTAAAATCGATTAGCTATTATTTATTTCATTCAGTTTAGCAAGGGCCCAATTTAAAGCCAACTCTAATTGCTCCGCTCTACTCATTTTGGAGTTGTCCAGCAGTTTTGCATCAACTGCTTGTTTCAATGGACTTAATGCTCTTGTTGTATCTAATAAATCACGATGTTGTAAGTTATGGGCAATTTCCGCTCTACTTATGTTGGGGTTGGTTGATTGCAATTCTAAAAAACGTCTTTCCAAACGTATGGACGGATCGGCAGTAACAAATATCTTGAGCGCTGCATTAGGAAATACGACTGTTCCAATATCTCTGCCATCCATTACAATCCCTTTTTTTTCACCCATCATTTGCTGTTGCTTTACTGCAAAATCTCTAACTGATGCAATAGAAGCTACTTCACTTACTTTTTGACTCACTACCATCCCTCTTATTTCGGCTTCTACATTTTCATTGTTTAAAATCATGTCACTTTTCTGCGTTGCGGCATTGTAACTAAAATTTAATACGACTTTTTTTAAGGCCTCATGGATAGCAACTTTGTCATCTAAAGCGATCTGATTTCTTAAAAAATAAAGTGTCACGGCACGATACATGGCCCCAGTGTCAATAAAAACATAAGCTAACTTAGCCGCCAAAGCGTTTGCCAAAGTACTTTTTCCACAAGAAGAATAGCCATCAATGGCAATGATGATTTTATTTTGCATATTATGCTACGGCAATAGTTTGTGTTTTTGGCATATTTGCATTTCTAATTGCAATTTGTCTAACAGCATTGGATACAACTGCCCTCAAGGCATTTTTAGCTATTTCTTCCTTACCCACCATAGCTGGAACTCCTTCATCCCCTCCCTCTCTGATAGATTGAACTAAAGGAATTTCTCCTAAAAATGGCAAATCATATTCAGAAGCTAAATTTCTGCCGCCTTCTTTACCAAATAAATAATATTTATTATTTGGTAATTCTTCGGGAGTAAAGTAGGCCATATTTTCAATGAGCCCAATTACAGGCACTTGAATATTAGCTTGTCCAAACATTGCAATTGCTTTTTTTGCATCTGCCAAAGCAACTGTTTGTGGTGTCGTTACAATTACGACTCCTGTAACTGGAACAGTTTGCATAATGGTTAAATGGATATCGCCAGTTCCGGGTGGCATGTCTATTACTAGATAATCCAACTCCCCCCAATCTACGTCTGTAATAAATTGTCTGATTGCACTAGAAGCCATTGGACCTCTCCAAACCACCGCATCTTTTTCATCTACTAACAAACCTATACTCATTAATTTAATTCCAAATTTTTCAAGTGGTAAAATAATCCCTTTCCCCTCCTCCTCTTTCATTAAAGGTCGTTGACCTCTTACACCAAACATGATAGGAACACTTGGGCCATAAATGTCTGCATCCATTAAACCCACTTTAGCCCCTCCTTCTGCTAAAGCCAACGCTAGGTTGGCAGAAACAGTGCTTTTACCAACGCCCCCTTTCCCACTTACCACTGCAATGATATTTTTAACTTTTGCTAAAACCGATTGCTCATCCTTCCTCAAACTGGTCGTATTAGCAGTAAAGTCAACTTTAACAATGGCTGCCTTATTGACCAATAATTTGATTGCATTTTCGCATGCATTTTTCATTAAATCTTTCATTGGACATGCAGGAGTAGTTAGCACAATGGTAAAACTTACGTCATCTCCACTCACTTTTAAATCCTTGATCATATTTAAAGTAACCAAATCCTTCCCTAAGTCTGGTTCTTGCACATTGCTTAATGCTTTTAATATTTCCGCCTCGGTCATTTTGAAAGTTTTTGTTAAATAAATTAGCTCCTTGCAAAGTTAACGCTCATTGCAGTTATTTTGCTGTTTTATAAGGTGGAATATGGCAGATAGCGTTAAAAACTGCTTATTTTGATAAAAAATTGTGTACGGAAATTAAAACAAGTAGACTTAAATTTGCATCTAGATGAGAAAGACTATTTTAATAATAATGATTGCCTTGATTTGCTTGAAAAAACAAGCTGCTATGGCTCAAGAAGTGGATATCTATCGCGACTCCGTGGTTCAACTGTATGGAGTTATTATGACCGCAGATAGTTTAAAAGCGGTTCCATTTGCGAGTGTGGTGGTGGAGAAGAAAGGTAGGGGGACCATCACTAATAATGACGGGGTATTTTCAATAGCTGTAAATAAAGGTGAAAAGATTACTTTTTCATGTGTTGGCTTTAAAGAGAGAACCATTTTGATACCGCTGAATTTAGAAGGCAATCAATATAGTGTAATTCAATTATTGGTCAACGATACTAATTTTTTGCCGGCAACTATTTTAAAGCCTAGACCCACCCGTTCCCAATTTGAAAGAGATTTTGTCAATTCAAAAATAGATGACGACTTGTATGAAACTGCAAGAAAAAATACAAGCATGAGTCAGAAAAGTGTAATCCTCTCTAGTTTGCCTTATGATGGAAGAGAAGCTGTTGGTGCCTCTTTAACACAACAAGCAGCTAGATACTATTATGCAGGTCAGTTGGCTCCCATGAATATTTTAAATCCAAGCGCATGGAGAACTTTTATCAATTCATGGAAGAGAGGAGATTACAAAAGTAAAAAATAATTTTACCGTGAAAAATATTGCAGTGATAGGAGCAGGTACAATGGGCAATGGCATTGCGCATGTCTTTGCACAAAAAGGATTCCAAGTAAGTTTAATAGATCCCCAAGCTGCTGCACTAGATAAAGCCATGTTGACCATTGCAAAAAACTTAGACCGACAAATAGCAAAGGGTATCGTTCATGAAGAAGAAAAAAAACAAACTATCCAAAATATCACTTGTTATGAATCTATTGAATTAGGGGTAAAAAGTACCGACTTGGTCATTGAAGCAGCCACTGAAAATAGTGCTATAAAAAAAACTATTTTTACCACCTTAGACCAATATGCCCCATCTTATTGTATTTTAGCAAGCAATACTTCTTCTATCTCTATTGCCGAATTGGCTTCCGCAACCAATCGTCCAAATCAGGTTATAGGCATGCACTTTATGAATCCTGTTCCGATGATGAAATTAGTTGAAATTATTAATGGAATAGAAACAGCTAAAGAAGTAACAGAAACAATTGTATTACTTACCAAAACCATCGATAAAATACCTTGTGTAGTAAACGACTTTCCTGGATTTATTGCTAATAGAATATTAATGCCCATGATTAATGAAGCCATTTACGCTTTAGCTGAAGGGGTGAGTGATGTTGCTACCATAGATCAAATAATGAAATTAGGCATGGCTCATCCAATGGGTCCCTTACAATTGGCCGATTACATTGGTTTAGATATTTGTAAAAATATTTTAGATATTATGAAAGATGGATTTAATGATTCAAAATACGCTCCTTGTCCATTGCTTGTCAAAATGGTAGAAGAAGGTAAATTGGGAATAAAAACGGGAGCAGGATTTTACAAATATTGATGCATACTTACCTCCCGCAATTCCCCTAGTTTATGCAATGTTTCTTTTAAACGGTTTTTGGGTATACCAATTTTTAATTGGACAAACAATGCTGCTTCTTGTTGTATAACGCTACAATGATATTGTTTAACAATCATCATTACTTCATTCATTTGGTGGTAGTCGAAATTTAATTCGTAATTAATTTCTATCGCTTTTTGAACCAATGGCGTTAGCTGAAGGGCCAAAGAAGTAGCTGTCTTATAAGCATTAATTAATCCAGGCACCCCTAATAAAGTTCCACCAAAATACCTAACTACTACCACTAAGACATTGGTTAATTGTTTGCTATCTATTTGGCCTAAAATAGGCCTTCCCGCCGATCCTGCCGGCTCTCCATCATCACTTACTCTAAAAATTAATCCATCCACGCCGATACGATATGCTATACAAAAATGTACCGCTTTAGGATGTTCTTTTTTTAATGCGGATATATGTTTTTTGCAAATCTCAATAGCTCCTACTGGGTAGCAGTAGGCTAAAAAACGACTTCCTCTTTCTTTCAACTCTGCAAAAGATGGCTGGTCTATGGTATAATAAAAATCTTGTTCCACTTATTTCTTACTAATTATAATATTAAGCCCAAAGCTAGTTCATAATGCGTAATCATTTGTAACATTGCAGTATGACTTTAGCTGAAATAAAAATATCTACCAAACAATTACTCCATAAAAAAATAGATGCGATTGAATTAAATAGTTTGCTAGGTATGCTCATTGAGGAAATTACCGGTTGGAATAGAGTTCAACAAGTAGTGGAAATAAATACTGAATTAACTCCCTTACAAATAAAAAGATTTAATGACTACAATCAAGAATTGTTAAACGATAAACCTATTCAGTACATATTAGGAAAGGCTTGGTTTATGGGCATGGAATTTAAAGTAAATGAGCATGTTTTAATACCAAGACCAGAAACTGAAGAATTGATAGAATGGGTAGTAACCTATGCCAATATTATTGCCAAGCCACTGCAGATTTTAGATTTGGGTACCGGATCAGGTTGCATTGCCATTTCACTAAAAAACGCTTTACCTCATTCTACTATTTACGGATTGGATATAAGTGCCGATGCATTGAATGTTGCAAAAATGAATGCAACCAATTTAAAGGTAGCGGTGGATTGGATTGAACAAGATATCTTAACCAATCCCTCCATGTTAACTAGTTTTGATGTCATCGTGAGCAATCCGCCTTATATTCCAATACGAGAAAAAGAAAATATGCTAGAACAAGTAAAAAATTACGAACCTGCCATTGCTTTATTTGTTCCCAACGAAGATCCACTTCTTTTTTATAGAACCATTGCACAATTGGCAAAAAAACAACTAGCCCCCAATGGGCAACTCTTTTTTGAAATACATTATGATCAAGAAAAGTCGATACTTCAACTATTGGATGAAATGCATTTTCATGCAGAAATAAGAAGAGATAGTTTCGGTAAAAATAGAATGATACGGGCCAGTTTAAAATAAATAACTATTTTTTACTTTGCAGGATTAACAGCTACTACAGGCGTTGCCCCTAATGACTTTATTATTTGCATCACCTGAATGGTTACACCCAATTTAGCAACACTATCCCCATTAATAACAACAGATGGTTTTTCAGTCTCTTTTGATAAAAAAACTTTTAATGTTACTGGAAGGTTTTCAATAGAAACGGGGGTAGATCCAATAAATAAATGTTGATCCTTATCTATGGTAACAACCACTGTTTGTTTTGCTTTGGTATCACTTGCCGATTTAGGATTAGACACTTTAATTACATTTGGATTGGCCAAAGTAGAAACTATTAAAAAAAACAACAATAGAATAAACAAGATATCATTTAATGCACCGGTGTGTACTTCGGGCGAGTTTCTTAATCGTTTTCTTAAATTCATGGAAGTTAAATTAAGAATGAGTTGATTCTTGTAAAATATCTAAGAAATCGGCACTAGCTGTTTCCATTTTATTAGCTACTTTATCTATTTGAGTAGAAATATAATTATGCCCAACATAAGCAATCAAGCCAATAATTAAGCCTGTAGCAGAAGTAATCATTTTGGTATAAATGCCCCCTGCAATCGTATTTAAAGTGTATTCTCCAGTTGAAGCAATTCCGTAAAATAATTGAACCATACCGATAATAGTTCCTAAAAATCCAAACATAGGGGCAATACCTGCTACTAAAGAAAGGATATTCAAATTTCGCTCCATAGCATACATTTGAAGTTTCCCTATATTTTCCATGCTTTTTTCAATCGCATCAATTGGTTTACCAATTCTAACAATTCCTTTTTCTATCATTTTAGCTACCGAACTATCTACACTTCTAGCTAAACTTTTTGCTGCTTCTATATTTCCAGATAAGATGTTATCTTTTATAATGAGCATGAATTTAGGATCAATGTTTCCTACTTTTTTAATTGCTAAAACCCTTTCAATAAATACAAAAATTGCAATTACTAAAAGCAGGTACAATGGATACATAATCCATCCTCCTTTTTGTAATAAACTCAATAAAGATATTTTATCATCGGTAACTTGAAGTAGCAACAACATGGTGTTAAATTTATTTTTAAAGTTACCCGGTTTTATTTAAATATAAAAGGATGTGAATAACTATCAATTGTTTAAAGTATTTGTACCAATTTAACCAACACTTCTACCGACTTTTCCATATCAGCTATCCCTATCCATTCATGCTTACTATGAATCGCTTGCATACCAGTAAATATATTGGGGGTGGGTAATCCCAAAAAACTCATTTTACTGCCATCTGTGCCTCCCCTGATGGGGGTAACGATTGGCGTTAAACCGATTAAATTATAAGCTTCTAAAGCTTTTTCTACAATCATCGGATATTGGTCAATAATTTCTTTCATGTTCCGGTATTGCTCTTTTACTTCCATGGTCACGGTTGATCTGGAGAAACCTGAATGGTGCGCAATTACTTCTTGTGCAATCTTAAATAATTTTTCTGCATGTAATTTTAATTGTGCAGTATCAAAATCACGAACTAAAAATTCTATACGCGCAGTTTCAGCACCTCCACTTATTTGGTTAGGATGAATAAATCCAGTTCGACCTTCCGTGTACTCTGGACTCCATTCTTTTTTTGGTAATGCTGCAATTATTTCCCCTGCAATTTTAATTGCATTTTGCATGATTCCTTTTGCTGCACCTGGATGTGCCATAACCCCATGAACAGTTAAAATTAAACTATCGGCACTAAAAGTTTCCATTTCAAAACTACCGAGCTCACCACCATCCAAGGTATAGCCAAAGTCGGCTCCTAATTTTTTTAAATTTAAATTTTCAGTACCTCTGCCAACTTCTTCATCTGGGGTAAATAATATTTTGATGGTACCATGTTCAATCGCTGGATTTTTCATTAAATAATTAGCCATTTCCATGATAATTGCCACACCTGCTTTATCATCTCCTCCCAATAAAGTTTTTCCAGAAGCGGTTATGATACTTTTTCCGATAAAATTTTTTAAGTAGGGATACGCTTCGGTGGTAATAATTTGAGTGGGGTCATCGGGCAAGACAATAGGGTCCCCATTGTAATTTTCATGCAAGATGGGCTTCACTAAAGTTCCACTACAATCAGGTGCGGTATCTATATGCGCACAAAAGCAAACTACAGGTACTTTTTTTTGATGTGTTGCAGGAATGGTCGCCATCACATAACCAAATTCATCCATAGCTGCATCTTTCACCCCCATAGCTTGCAATTCTTTTACCAATATGATTGATAAATTTTTTTGTTTTTCTGTAGAGGGGTAGCTGGTAGAATATGGATCGCTTTGGGTGTCTATTTGAACATAGTTCAATAAACGGTCCGCCACCTTTAATGAATGTAATGACATGCTTAAAGATAATAAAAATGTCCCGACACTTTTAAATGTATGCGGGACATTTTATACAAAGAAAAAAGCCGATTAAGGCATAATTATTTTTGAAGGAGAATCAATTTTTACTAGCTCTAAATCAAAAGTTAAATCTTGTCCAGCCAATGAGTGATTAGCGTCTAATCCTACGACTTCCTCTTTTACTTCCACCACCGTTACTTGAAATTGTTGTCCTTGGCCATTATTCATGGTCAATGCCATGCCAACTGAAGGATTTAAATCGGGTGGAAACTGTGCTTTTGGAAATTCAACAATCATTTCTGGTTGCTTAGGGCCATAAGCCTCTAAAAATGGAATATGGATTGTTTTTTTCTCTCCCACAGTCATCCCAACTACTCCACTGTCAAAACCTGGAATAACCATCCCTGTTCCTACTTCAAATTCAAGAGGCGCTCTGCCTTTTGAAGAATCAAATGTTTCACCACTAGTTAAAGTACCGTGATAATGCACTTGAATGGTGTCACCATTTTTTACTTGTTGCATATTGTTTATTTTAATGAAGGCACCTAGGGTGCAAAGGGCAAAAGTACATAATTATGACAGATAAACTAACTTTGCAGTATGGACAAAAAACCAAGGATTGTTTTTATGGGTACCCCTGCATTTGCAGTGGCTTCTTTAAGTGCTTTATTGGCCGCTGAAATGAATGTTGTGGCAGTAGTGACTGCTCCCGATAAACCTGCTGGGAGAGGAATGCAAATGCAAGAAAGTGCAGTGAAACAATTTGCGCTCGCTCATAAATTAACTGTGTTACAACCCGAAAAACTAAAATCCGCAGCATTTCTAGCAACCTTACAAAATTTACAACCAGATTTGCAGATTGTAGTTGCTTTTAGAATGTTGCCAGAAGTAATTTGGTCATTGCCCCCAATGGGCACTTTAAATGTGCATGGCTCCTTATTGCCTCAATACAGAGGGGCTGCTCCAATTAATTGGGTCCTCATCCATGGTGAAAAAGAAACCGGCGTAACCACTTTTCAACTAGAGCATGCAATTGATACAGGGGCTATTTTATTACAAGAAAAAATTGAGATCACCGAAAAAATGACCGCAGGGGAATTGCACGATATCATGATGGAAGTGGGTGCATCGCTGCTCATTGAAACAGTAACAGGCCTCCTTAAAAATACTATCCAACCCATCCCTCAAGAAACTGTGCTGGACGAAAATTTTTTAAAGCACGCCCCAAAAATATTTACGAAGGATACCGAAATTAATTGGCAAGATACTGTACAATCCATCCATAATCTAGTTAGGGGTTTAGCTCCCTTCCCAGGGGCTATTACTAAAATTGAGGATAAAGTGGTTAAATTATTTTCAACCTATGTTATTCAAGAAAAACCATTTGAACCCTTTGGAACCTTTGTTACTGATGGCAAAACATTTGCTAAAATCGCATGTGGCGATGGATACCTTGGTTTAAATGATATTCAATGGGAGGGTAAAAAAAGAATGCCCATTCTAGATTTCTTAAGAGGTTATAGAAAAGGTTAAATCTTTAATTTTTCAGCGCCGTATTAAATGCATTTAAAGAAGTTACCCCTTGGTGTCTCCAAACTTCTTTACCTTGCTTGTACAAAATAAAAGTTGGTAACCCTTCGCTATGAATAGATTTCATCACATCGATGTCATTGCCACCGTCTACTGCTAAAAAATAGAAAGGATGTGCCGGCTTCATTTTCAATTCGGCCAATATTGGCAACATTTTTCTGCAAGGCGGGCACCAATCTGCACCCACGTCTACTAAAACATATTCATTGGTGGCAATAATTTTTTCAAAATCGGTGGTACGCATTTGAGGCTTATCTCCATTCCCTTCTATTGGGAAATTATTCATTTTCCAATTGCTCATCCCTCCCTCCAAATTAATTACGTTATAGCCTTGCTCTTTTAAATAAGTTTGAGCAGAAGCACTTCTTCCACCTGCTTGACAATAAACATAAACAGGGACTGATTTATCTAAATGTTGTGTGCGCTCAGTAAATTCTTTTTTATCCAACCAATTGGCTTGTAATGCATGTTCAATATGACCCGAATTAAATTCAGTAGCAGTGCGCACATCTAAAACTTGTACCCCTTTTTTTAAAACTGCTTCTTTAAAATCATTGGCATTTAAGGTAATGGAATGGTTAACTTCATTTTGAGCACAGCTTACAAATACAATTGTCATTAAAATTAGACAACTAAAAAATTTAATCTTCATAAGAAACATTAATAGGTTACCGAAATTTTGAAAGTCTTATTGTTTATTCCCAATAGCGCAACTGCTGCATCACTCAATCGATATTGAACCGAATTAATAGCATCAGCAGGCAAGGGGCTTATTACTTTAGCACAAATACTTTTTAAATCGGAGGTGGTAATACGAACAATAGTGCCAATAGGCAATTCGTTGGTTAAGATATAAAATTTTTTATCTTCCCATCCACTAACACTTTTAAAAACAGATGCAGTTCCTTCTAGGGTTACAAAAGAAGCCATTTTTTTTTGCTTCGAAAATAAACCTGCAAAGTAGCCCTCTTCCACTTCTTTGTTATCCAATTGAATGTAAGAATTGTGGACGCTATCAATGATTCTATTTTTTTCTTTATTCTGCGCAATCAATTCATTTGGAGCTATATTTTTTGGCACCAAAACAACCTCTTTTTTACGCTTGTGTTTTATTCCTCTCTTTTTATGCTTAGGCGTCTTTTTTATTTTAGCAGAAGCTTCCTGCTTCGTTATTTTCTTGCCTGCCAACGTTGCTTTCGCATACAATGGCGCTTGGACCAAAAAGCCCATCGTTAAACAAAGCAACAAAAAGAATTTTTGACGCATTTGGCGAAGGTACAAAATCAATTGTTTAGGAAGTATTAATAATAAGTATTAAAATTAATTGAATGTATTAACACTAGTAATTCAATATTCTCCACTCATTTGGATAATAATTATTCGTTCTATTGGGCAATAATTTTGCCCACCCAATCCGTATTTTTTTATAGGTCATAGCATGCCAGCCTTTACCATTTGACAAATGAAAATTTGCCCTTCTTAAATATTGTAAGGCCATTGATTCCTCTAATTCCATTTCTTGGTAGGGTAAATTGACCCAGGTACTCATGGCTAAGGCATGAGCAGGAATTAAATCAGCCCCTTTGATTTCCCCTATAGTCATACCCATTTTTTTAATATATAAATGATTCATCAATGCATTCAATTCGGATTCAAACAATTGCGGCAAAGCAATAATGCTGTTTTGATGATTGATTAAATTATAATTTAGTGGAACAGCAAAATGATTACTCAGCACATTCAGCTCTTTTATTGAAACTGGTACGCGCTTATTATTGGTATCATTATAACCACTCAACGTAGTGGTTTCTTTTTGAAAAACAGCAATAAAAAAACCTTCGCCTTTTACTTTATCAGGATAAAATCTAAACCCTTGACAATAGTGCTCTTTGCTATAAGTATTAATAATATTCCAATGGGGAGGTAGCTCAAAATTTAAGTTTTTCATACCTGCAATAGCTGCAATATGATCCATCATCTTTTCATCTTCTTCAAAAGAATAAGAACAAGTAGAATAAATTAAATAGCCCCCTTCTTTTAAGCAATCGATACTATCCTCAACAATTCTAGCTTGACGCGTACTACAATGATTTACACTTTGCTCACTCCAATGAGCAATTGCTTCCGGATCTTTTCTAAACAAACCACTTCCACTACAGGGAGCGTCAATCATCAAAACATCAAAAAAATCAGCAATGGCTTTAAAATGGGCAGGATCATTTTGAGTCACCACTAAATTATCTGCCCCCCATTTAGTAAGGTTCTCTACCAAAATTGAATTCCGCTGCTTTATGGTTTCATTGGCTACTACGAGACCATTTTGATAATAGTTGGTCAATAAGGTCGTTTTACCTCCGGGTGCTGCACACAAATCAAGCACTTTAATTGGTCCTGGATTTGGTGTGATTTGTTCCAAAATATATTGTAGAAACATACTACTAGCCTCTTGAACATAATAAGCGCCTGCATGCCACAATGGATCCAACACAAATAAAGGTCGTTGATTAAGGTAATAACCATGCTTGCACCAATGCATTGGCGCTAATTCTTTAAAATAAGTATGGGCTTCTAAAATAAATGGCTTTGACAGATTTAGTCGAACAGAAGTAAGCTGCTCCTGCTGTTGATGCACGCTCAAAAAGGCATCCAGATCAAAACCTGGCAATCCTTGTAAAGACTTTATGAATGAAGGAGGTAACATCATTTATTTAATTTAAAACCTAATCAAGTAATTTTCTTTCTGTTTATTTTCTTTTTTAAAAAACACAATTCCTAAATAAAACAAATCAATGGTAAGAGACACGCTATTGTTATTTTTTATTTCCTCCCAAGCTTTTTCCATTTCAACACTCGAGTGAATGTCACCAAAGATAAAAATTGAATCTTGATTTGATTTGCTCAGTAAATTCTGGAAGTAATTCATGGTAGGTTGATACCTATTTTTTCCATTAATAAACACAATGCCTAGTTTTTCAATTTCATTTAAATACAATGGTAAATTCATATCAAATCTTCCCTCTATTAACTGAATGTTGGTGTACCCCAAATGTTGAAAGGTACAGCTGGCCAGTTTTGCTAACTCAGGTACTTCTTCCATCGTAACAATCTTTTTCAAAGGCAAGGCCTGTGCCAAATAACAGGTGGTTATACCAATCGATGTACCCATTTCTAAAACTGTATTAGGTTTAAAATAGGTCAGGATTCGGATTAATAAAGTATTGTATTTTTTAAATTTATTATTTTTAAATTTTTCCCCTATGCCATGGTCTAATAAAGTGATGGCTTGTTCATTTTTAAATAATTTACTTCTGTAGCGCTCAATCCTAGCCGACGAAGCTTCCTCAGTTTTATTATTAAGTACCTTCTTTATAAATGAAAATACAAACGGAGAATGGATACCATGGCCTCTCCCATTAGAAGCATTTAATAAATAATGTAAATATTTTAGAAAAATAGTTGCCTTGTTATACTTCATTTTACTTCCTTTTCCAACATTCAAAATCAAAAGCATAAATAAGTTTAGCGTCCACTTCATTCGGAGCTAAACTTATTTTTTCCCAATCTGATCCTAATGCTGGAAAAAAGGTATCCCCCTTTATATTGCAATGCACTCTTGTTAGCCAAATTTTATTTGCCCTAGGTAAAGCCAACTCATAAACTTGTCCTCCACCAATAACAAGCAACTCCAAGTAGTCATTTTTCTTCGCCAATTCTATGGCATCTTCCAAATTATTCACGACCAAAACTCCTTCACTTTTCCAATCTGAATTTCTTGTAATTACTATATTTAATCTGCCAGGAAGGGGCTTGCTTCCCATTGATTCAAAAGTGTTTCGACCCATTAAAATAGGCATACCCCAAGTGGTGTTTTTAAAAAATCGCATGTCCTTAGGCAAATGCCATAACAATTGATTGCTTAACCCAATTGCATTGTTTTCGGAAGCCGCTACTACAAGGGTAATATTCATTTGAAAAATTTTATACCGCAACCGGCGCTTTAATACTTGGATGAGACTGGTAATTTTCTAAAGTGAAATCTGAAAATTGAAAAGAGAAAATGTCTTTTACTTCTTTATTAATTTTCATAGTAGGCAACGGAAATGGGGTTCTAGATAATTGAAGATTTGCTTGTTCTATATGATTGTTGTATAAGTGAACATCTCCAAAGCTATGAACGAAATCACCATATTCTAAACCACAAATTGTTGCAATCATCATGGTCAACAAGGCATAAGAGGCTATATTAAAAGGCACGCCTAAAAAAACATCCGCGCTTCGTTGATACAATTGACAACTTAACTTTCCATCCGCCACATAAAACTGAAACATATTGTGACATGGCATTAAAGCCATTTTAGATAAATCACCAACATTCCAAGCACTTACAATTAATCTTCGACTATCCGGTGTTTCTTTTATCTGTTGAATTAGTGCTGAAATTTGGTCTATCACCACTCCATTCGCACCTTCCCAACTGCGCCATTGCTTTCCGTATACTGGACCTAAATCGCCATTGTCATCGGCCCATTCATCCCAAATACGAACTCCATTGTCATTTAAATATTTGATATTGGTGTCGCCATTTAAAAACCAAAGCAATTCATAGATGATACTTTTGAGATGTAATTTTTTAGTGGTTACCATGGGAAAACCTGCTGCTAAATTAAAGCGCATCTGGTACCCAAAAATACTTTTGGTTCCAGTACCGGTTCGGTCTGTTTTTTCAGCCCCTTGTTCAATGATGTATTGTAATAAAGTATGGTATTGAAGCATAGTGCAATTTACAACCAATCCTTTTTATGTAGAAATCATTTTTTAGACTTCCGACGCGCCAATTCCTTCCTGATTAAAAGCAACTCCCTATTGGTTTGACCATTCACGCTAGAATTTTCTTCGGCCCTACGCATTAAATAAGGGATGACGTCTTGTATAGGTCCATATGGAAGATATTTACTTACATTGTAGCCTTCTATTGCCATATTAAAAGTAATTGGGTCGCTCATCCCATACAATTGTGAGAAATGCACATGATTGTCATTATTGCTTAAGTTAAGCTTAGCCATCAAATCTACAATACGCAGATTGCTTTCCTGATTGTGTGAAGCTAAAATTAAAGAAATGGAAGCTCGATGTTCAATGCAATAAGCGGCTGCATCATTAAAATCTTGATCGGTCAATTCTTTATTTAAATGAATGGGAGAATCATATCCTTTATTTTGCGCACGTAACCTCTCTTTTTCCATATACGCTCCTCTCACTAATTTCGCTCCTAATAAAAATTTGCCTTCCTGTGCAATTTTATGTGAGATTTTTAAAAAATGATACCGATCATATCTATACAGTTGATAGGTATTGAATACCACTACTTTTTCTTTATTGAATGTAGCCATTAATTCAATGGCTAATCGATCTATTGGGTCTTGAATCCAAGTTTCTTCTGCATCTAATAAAATGCCTATTCCATTTTCTTTGGCCACTTCACAAATAGCATACATTCTTTCTTTTACTCTTTCCCAAGCCGCTTCATCAGCTTCACTATCATGAATGCCACTTCTAATTCTTGGTGCCTCATTTAACTTTTCTAATAAATCCAAACTTGCTAATCCAGTTAACTTAACGCTTACAAAAGGAATGTTTTTTTGTGTGGCAGCAAACTCAACTGCTTCTATAATTTTTTCTGTAACGTTTTCAAAATTGGCTTCCCCTTCTTTTGCTTCTACTCCATAATCTAAAATGACTTGAACTCCATAAGACCCCAATTGCTTAGTTACTCTAGCCGATTCTTCCAAAGTTTCCCCGCCAACAAATTGATTAAAAATAGTACTCCGCAAGAGTCCATTAATGGGTAATCCTATCTTCATTAAAAATGGTGTCACTTTAGTTGCAAGTGAAACAACCAAGGAATTTTGAATAATTGAGAACAGAAAATTGGCTCTTCTTAATGCTGCATTTGACTTGTAGGCAAAAGCAATTTGGGTATTGTCTAAAGATAAACTCATGCTAACATTCATTCGTTCCGCAAATATCGGAAGTAAAGCTTAAAAATCAAAGTAATAAGCAACCTAAATTACCTGATGATTAAATGGTTGTAAAACCATTTCACTTACCACTCCTGAAGTAGGTTGTTGACATAAAAACCAAATGGACTTTGCTGCTTCTTCCGCTTGAATCATTTTTTCTCTTTGTACCCTTAAATTGATTGTATCCCAAAACGGGGAGTCTACCCCACCCAAATAAACTTGGGTAATTCTAATTTCGGTACGTTTTAATTCTTCTCTAATAGATTGCATCATTCCAACCAAGGCATATTTACTGCTACAATAAGCAGCAGCGCCAGACATCGGTGTTTTTCCTAAAATCCCAGGAATATTTATAATTAAACCTTTTTTTACTTCGATCATTTTAGGCAGAATAGATTTTACTATTTCAAAAATACTTAGCACATTTACTTGAAATGACAATTGCATTTCGGAAACTGCTAATTGTTCTAAAGGCTTAATAATCCCTATTCCTGCAGCATTGATAAAAATATCAAATGAAATTGGTTGTATTTTTTCAATAAATAAATGGAGTGCATTAGCATCTGCTAAATCTACTTGCAAAACACGCTCATTAGGAATTTTATTTTCTAGAGACAAGGTTTGTAATTTAGCTTGACTTCTTCCAGCCATCCAAACAGTTGCACCACTATTGGTTAATAACTTAAGCAAATTAGCACCAATACCTCCTGTTGCACCTAGTATTAATATATTCTTATTTTTTAACTGCTCCATAAATACTTTTTTAAAATAACAATAGCTGATTCAAATTGTTTAAAAAAAGAAGGAAATTTTAATTTGGCTAAGGAAAGGGTGCAATTAGGTGCTAACGCAAAACCCATTATAAGGGTGTAGGCCAATTTAGCATAATTTATAGTGCTATGATTAAAACGAACTACCCTCTAATCTAGTACAAGTTTGTATCTTTATAATACAAACAAAAATTATGGAAGCAAGAAAAGCAAAAGATTCTTTCACCACCATGAACGAATTGGTATTACCCAATGACACCAATACCTTTGGTGACTTAATGGGTGGAAAGTTGATGTATTGGATGGATATTGCAGCTTATTTATCTGCTTCGAAACATTGCAACGCTGCTTGCATGACCGCCTCCGTAGATAATTTAAGTTTTAAAACCCCTATTAAATTGGGTAATGTTATTTGTATTGAGGCTAGAGTGACTCGCTCATTCACCACTTCTATGGAAGTACATTTAAAAGTTTGGAATCAAAACATGATTTTACAAACTAGAGAATTAAGCAACGAAGCCTTTTTCACATTTGTTGCATTAGACGAAAATAAAAAACCAAAACAAGCACCAGAAGTAATTCCAGAAACAGAGGAAGAAATAAAATTTTTTGAAAGTGCTTTACGTAGGCGTCAATTGAGATTAATATTATCTGGAAAAATGAAACCTGATGAAGCTACAGAATTAAAAGCTTTATTTGTTAAAGATTTAATTCATTAAATGATGCTTCCCTTTTAGCATGTAGTCTTTACTTTGCTCAATGGCATCCATTACTTGACTTAAAATATTTTCTACAGAATCGTTGTAATCTATCACCAAAGGTGCCTTGAAGCGAACTGTCAAAGGGGTTCCAACTTTTTTAAATGTGAGCCCCTTCTTTGTAAAAGCACGCCAGAAACCATTAATGACTACTGGCAGCACAATTGGTCGGTTGTTTTTTATAATATGTGCAGTTCCTTTTCTACCGGGCGCAAAAGGCTTAGTAGTTCCTTGCGGAAAAGTAATGACCCAGCTTTTAGCTAACGCTTTATCAATTTTTAGGGTATCCACTACATCTCTTGCTCTACTTACATCCGCCCCTTCGGCTCTCCAGGTTCTTTTAACAGTTAATGCACCTCCCAATTTAAATAACCTAGAAAGCCAACTGCTGTTCATGGTTTCCTCTGCTGCTACAAAAAATACATTAGTAAACGGATTCAATAAATAATAAGGTATGCCCAATCTATTGAATTTACCCCATTTAATGGCGCAAAAAATATGAACAAATGCAATTACATCCCCAAAATAAGTCTGATGATTACTTACAAATAACACATTTTTATGAGGGAGGTTTTTTAAATTCTCTGCCCCTTCAATTTCTACTTTATTAAACAAAGCAAGTCCTGGGTAGGTAAATAAACCCAACACTCCATAAATAACAGAACGAAAAATGCGAATTTTTTTGAGTCGATCCAATAGGGTCATAGAATTAACTTGCTTATTAGATATGCAATATACAGTTTAAATTTTTATTCCCCTATCGCTGTTTAATCAACAAATTGTATCTTTATTCAATGGAAAAGTCTGCAGTCATTTTTGATATAGATGGTCTACTCATAAATAGCGAGCCCCTATGGAATAAAGCCGCCACCGAAATTTTTAGACAATACGGCATTCAATTAAGTGAGGTTCAGTATGCGTATACAACAGGATTGCGTTCTAAAGAATTTGTTGCCCATTGGTTGCATTTAAATAAGGTGCCTGCTTCTGAGTTTGATAGAGCAGAACAAAAAATAATTACCTTGGCGTTGGAACTAATTGATAAAGAGGCCACCTTAATGCCTGGCGTACAAAGTGTATTTGAATTTTTTTTAAATAAAGAATTTAAAATGGGTTTAGCTACCTCCTCTCCCATTGAATTAATCGATTGGGTAAAAGATAAATTAGGTATCAGAAAATACATTCATGCAAGTTGCTCCGCACAACATTTGCCATTTGCCAAACCGCACCCACAGGTTTATTTAGATTGCGCAGCTGCCATGCATACCAACCCTTTGGCATGTATTTGCTTTGAAGATTCATTTTACGGAATGCTCGCTGCGAAATCAGCAAGAATGACCTGCGTGGTAGTTCCTTCGGCCGAGCATTTGAAACAGGAACACTGGGGTGCTGCCGATTTAAAGCTAAGTTCTTTACAAAATTTTGGTGCCCTACATTTTGATAGACTTAATCAATAAGCTCAAAACTCAAATAAATACGGCTGCTTGAGTAAAATAAAATAAATTGCAGGCATACATGGAATTAGCAAAAAAAGTCATTGGCCTCGAACTAGATCTTTTTGAAAAGCATTTCAAAGAGGCAGTAAAAAGTAGGGTTTCCCTCCTAGACCGAATTATGCAATACATTGTAAAACGGAAGGGCAAGCAAATGCGTCCCATGTTTATTTTACTATCAGCCAAATTACACGGTGAAATAAATGACGCAACTTATAGAACAGCTTCCTTAGTGGAACTTTTACATACGGCCACCCTAGTCCATGACGATGTAGTGGATGATGCATTAGAAAGAAGAGGCCTATTTTCCATCAATGCATTATGGAAAAATAAAATCGCTGTACTGGTAGGAGACTATTTGTTGTCTAAAGGCCTCTTATTATCACTGGAGAATAAAGATTTTACTATTTTAACTATTTTGTCAACCGCCGTAAAAAAGATGAGTGAGGGAGAGTTATTGCAAATAGAAAAAACAAGGAATTTAAATTTTGACGAATCTATCTATTACGAAATTATTAATGGTAAGACCGCTTCCTTATTGGCTTCCAGTTGCGCAGCGGGTGCCAGCTCTGTTACTCAAAATGAGGAAGTTATTCAACAGATGCGCGAATTTGGAGAAAATGTAGGTATGGCCTTCCAAATAAAAGACGATTTATTTGATTACGGCGAAGCAAGTATTGGTAAACCTACTGGCAATGACATCAAAGAAAAAAAATTAACCCTGCCCTTAATACATATTTTACAGAAAGTAGATCCCTCTTTGAAAAAAGAGATTATTTATATTGTAAAAAATAACAATAACAACAAAGACAAAGTAAAATTTGTAATTGACCATGTAGTAAAATATGGTGGCATTGATTATGCCACTACAAAAATGTTCGAATACCGAGACAAAGCATTAAGCTTATTACATCAGTTTCCAACTAGCGAAACCAGAGACGCCTTAGAAGAGTTGGTAAGGTATACAACCGACAGAAAATTTTAATGGAAAAAAGGTGGAACATATTAAGTGCAGATGCAGCCAAAGTGCGAACGTTAAAAGAGGCGCTTAAAATACATCCTGTACTGTGTGAGTTACTAGTGCAAAGAGGCATATCAGATTTTGAAGAAGCAAAAAAATTCTTTCGACCCAGTTTAACACACTTGCACGACCCTTGGTTAATGAAGGATATGCATAAAGCAGTAGCTAGGATTGAGGAGGCCGTAGAAAATAATCAACATCTATTGGTATTTGGCGATTATGATGTGGATGGTACTACTTCAGTGGCCACTTTATTTCAATTTTTAAAAAAGCTCACCCCTAATATTGATTATTATATACCGCATAGATACAAAGAAGGTTATGGGATTTCAAAAATCGGTATTGATTTTGCCAAAGAAACAGGCATTGACTTAATTATTTCAGTAGACTGTGGAATCAAATCAATTGAACTAGTTACCTATGCAAAAGAATTAGGTATCGACTTTATTATTTGCGACCACCACTTACCAGATGCTATTTTGCCTCCAGCCATAGCTATATTGAATCCAAAGCAAATTGATTGTAATTACCCTTTTAAAGAATTGTGTGGTTGCGGCGTAGTATTCAAATTAATTTCTGCATTAGGGGAAAAATATAAACTACCTCCTGAATCCTATTTAGCCTATTTAGACTTAGTGGCCACTGCGATTGCAGCAGACATTGTTCCTATTGTAGATGAAAATAGAACCTTGGCTTTTTTTGGACTGCAACAAGTAAATGAAGCACCTTGCCCAGGCCTATTGGCATTGATGGAATTGGCCAAGCAAACTAGCCCCATGCGAATCACAAATTTAGTATTTGCCGTAGCGCCTCGAATCAATGCAGCAGGCAGGATGGATGATGCTAAAAAAGCTGTGCAATTATTTATTGAAAAAGATTATAACAATGCATTGGCTATTGGCGGTTTATTGCAACAAGATAATTTAGACCGAAGAGAAGCAGACAGTTCAATTACAGAAGAAGCCTTGGAACAAATTGAATTAGATTTAAATCATACCAGCAAAAAGTCATCAGTGGTGTTTCAACCCCATTGGCATAAAGGCGTAGTTGGTATTGTAGCCAGCAGACTAATTGAAAAACATTATAAACCCACTGTTGTATTAACCCAAAGTGGTGATATCTTAACCGGAAGTGCAAGAAGTGTAATAGGTTTTAATTTATATGAAGCGCTACACGCCTGTAGAGAACATTTAATAGGTTACGGAGGGCATTTTGCAGCAGCTGGTATGACGCTTGCTTTGGATCAATTAGACTCCTTTAAAACTGCTTTTGAAAGAGAAGTGAATGCAAGAATAACTGAAGCGCAATTGGTTCCAGCAATAATCATCAATGCTATTTTACCGTTGGATACGATTAATAAAAATTTTTATCAAATCATTACTCAAATGGAACCCTTTGGCCCCGATAACATGCGTCCTTTATTTATTGCAAAGGGAGTTTATGACACTGGGTATTCTAAATTGATGAAGGAAGCACATATTAGTTTCAATGTAACACAAGGCGATCAAATTGTAAAAGGTATCGGCTATAATATGCCACAACACTTACCCATCGTAAAGTCGGGGAAACCCTTTGATATCGTATTTCAATTGCAATTAAATGAATGGCAGGGAAATGAAACAGTACAAATTCAAGTACTAGATGTGAAAGAAGCGCATTAAAAAGGCGCTCTATATCGAGCGCCTTTTTGGTACCTATCCTCCAGTACAACTATTTCAATAAATCAACGCTTCTATTAATAAAGTTGGTCAACTCCGCACCTTTTAATAAACCTTGAGAGAGCAAAGCTAGGTCGGCTAAATTACGAGCTTGTTTTTGTTGCTTGTCTACATCTGGCTCATACAATAAAACTTGAAAAATTGGGTGATTGCCATTAATGGTTAAATTTACTTCATCGGGCATTTGCGCATAAAAAGCAGTCATACCGCCACCACCCATACTGGCCATGTCTTTCATACGACGCATAAATTCGGGACGAGTCGCAATTACCGGAGCAGCATCTTGGCTTAACCCTTTTACTTCCACCGTAATAGTAGTTTCCGGTATTTGAAATTCAAATAATTTTTTTGCTTGCTCTACTTCGTCTTTGGATAAAACAGAATCTACGTTTTCTTGTTTGTCAATTAAATTATCTACTACATCTGCATCCACACGCACGAACTGAACACCTTCCCATTTCATTTCCACATTGTTAATGAAAGCAGCATCTACCATGGTTTCTAACTTAATCACCTTGTAGCCCTTACCCACCGCCGCCTGGATAAAGGCATCCTGACCCACTGGGTTAGTAGTATACAATAATACTTGTTTGCCGTCCTTGTTTTTTTGATTGGACGCTGTGGCAGTTTTATATTCTTCCAAAGTATAAAAACTGCCTGCCTTAGCCGCATCTTCTAAAATTAAAAATTTATTCCCTTTTTCTAAAAACTTTTCGTCGGTAATCATGCCATATTTAACAAACAATCCAAGGCTCTCCCATTTCTCTTCAAATGCTTTACGATCATTATTAAAAATTTCTTCCAATTTATCAGCTACTTTTTTAGTAATATGCGCATTAATTTTTTTTACATTAGGGTCACCTTGTAAATAGCTACGACTCACGTTTAATGGTATGTCTGGGCTATCAATTACCCCATGCAATAACATTAAAAATTCAGGAACAATGTCTTTCACTTCATCGGTAACAAAAACTTGATTGCAATACAATTGAATTTTATCCTTTTGAATTTCAAAGCTTTGTTTGATTTTAGGGAAATATAAAATACCTGTTAGGTTAAAAGGATAATCCACATTTAAGTGAATCCAAAACAAGGGCGTTTCTCCAAAAGGATATAATTCTTTATAAAAATTTTCGTAATCTTCTTTAGTCAAGTCTGCTGGTTTACGAATCCATAATGGATTGGTATTGTTGATCGATTTTTCTACTTCTTTAACTTTTCCTCCTGCATCAGCTGCTTTAACTTTTCCTCCTGCATCAGCTGCTTTCGCATCTTCTTCCTCCGCTTTGGTCTCTTTAACTTCCGCATTGGCGTCAGTGAAATAAATGGCAACAGGTAAAAATTTACAAAAGCGTTCCAAAATAGATTTCACACGATTTGCTTCCAAGAACTCGGCACTTTCTTCGTTAATGTGTAAAACGATTTTTGTACCTCTTGCGCTATAATCCACTTCATACAATTCATATTCGGTACTACCATCACAGCTCCAAAAGACACCCGGGGCGTCTTTATGGCTTTTACTGTAGATGTCCACTTTTTCACTCACCATAAAAGCACTATAAAAACCTAAACCAAAGTGACCAATGATGCTAGCATCTTTATATTTGTTAACAAATTCTTCGGCGCCACTAAAAGCTACTTGGTTGATGTACTTATCTACTTCTTCAGAAGACATACCAATACCATTGTCCATAATGGTCAATGTTTTTTCTTTGGCATCTAAAATTACATCTACTCTAAGGTTGCCCACATCGCCTTTCACTTCGCCTTTAGCACTCAAAGTTTTTAATTTTTGGGAAGCATCTACAGCATTACTTACTAGCTCACGTAAAAATATTTCGTGGTCGCTGTATAAGAACTTTTTAATGATAGGAAAGATGTTCTCTGTCTGAACTCTTATTTGACCTTTTTGCATACTTCTATTGTTTAGTGTTGTTATAGCAAAGTGGGTACCAAAGCTCAAATACTGCCAAGCTGTCAACTAAAAGGGTTATTGAGGCAAATTTTTCAGCCAAGCCGCCCCAGTGCAGCGTTGCCCACTAAACAAAATGTCACTTGTATCTCGAAGTAGGATTTGTTTTTCATGATTAAAAACAGAATAAATTCCGACCAATTCGCCATTCCCTATTGGCAATTTAACACCAGCAAAATCTGCATAGCCACTGGTTCGCAAATAAATAGTGCCCCCAATACAAAATTTCAATGATCTACTTGCTCCAATTTTATTTTTTTTATCCGCATAAGTTTGAGCCGTATCATTAGAAGCAAATTCAACTCCAACAATTTTTATTAGCCTTCCTTGTAAAGAGTCTGTCAAATTTTTAGGGTAAACCAATAACGGAATTACAGGACTATTCATCTTTAAAATGGATATATATTTTGAATACAATGGGGCTGAAATTCCAACTGAAACAAGATTGCCATTAGAAGTATCTGCCGAAGCAGCCAATTGAACCATTCTCCTATAATCGGTTAGAAACAAGTTTTTTATGCTAACGCGAATTTGACTTCCAACAGGATAGTTTTGATAAAGGGATACACCATCCATTAATAATACAATCCCACCAGTACTGTCTTGAACACATAAAGATTTATAAATATTATCATGTTCATCATTTGCAACTACCACACCTTCTATGAAGCTTGAATGAGTCATCTGCTCCACTGATCCAAAAATGTGCAATTTTCTCAATGAACTTATTGAAATTAAAGTATCATTGTTATTGTTATTTAGCACTTCTGCATAGGCTGTTTGTTTCAAACATGCTATAGGAAAAAATAGCGTGCAACTAAATAAAAGATGAATGAAAATATTTATTGGTTTTTTAAATTTCATAAAAAAAATTAAATTGTTATTGAATTTGGAATTGAAGGCTTAATGAATAAACTACCCCTTGATCATATAAAAATTTTAATGGAAATTTATTGACATTTAATCCTAAGTAATCAAAGCGTGATTGTTCAAACGCCAAAACTGGAATGAGCTCATTAAATAGATTTCTCCAGCTTAAATTGCATACGAATAGATAGTTATTTTGCTTTGATTTAAAATTAAAAGACTTAGTTAAATAGGCATTCGTAGTCCATTGGTTGGGTAAAAAATAGCTGTCTAGAATTTGATTACGAATAGCATTACTTGCTAATGAACTTAGGAATAAAAAAGACCTTCTAAAGTAATCATAACTAATTGATCTTCTTGCTGCCCCAACAGTGGTTAAGCCAATTCTAAACAAATAAGCTGGTTGATATTGAACTGAAAACGTATTTATAATTTCGGGGCTATTTGAAGCCGGTAAATTAGTGAGGTGAAGTGTTCCAGACTCTACTTTGTACAAATCATTTACAAGCATTATTTGATAAATAGGATTATTAGTTAAGCGATATTTCCCAATAGTACTTGCTGCTGAGAGTTGGATTTTTCCAAAAAGTGTTGTTTCTATTGAAGCCTCCAATCCATGAAATTGTTTTTGAATTTGACCAACAACTCCATAAACAAAAGAGGAATATTTATCATGATAAAACATTCTTTTTTCTGAATCATTGTATTCACTTCGCAAAAAATAACTAGCAGTCAATTTTGTATTAACCCCTCGATAAAAAATTGATAGGTCTACTCCCTTGTTTAAAATTGGTAACAAATAGGGACTTGTGGCTGGTAGAATGCCAGGATTAATATAAATGGCCTGTGCGCTTGGCACTTCTTGTTGGTTAAAAACAATAGCCCTAGTATAAAATCGGCCTGTTATTTTATAGAGTAATTGTCCTTTAATTCCAACCCCGGGAAAGGTTAAGATTGGAGAAATTCCAAATGAAGTATTTGGAAATAAGCCATTTTGATTAAGTCCTTCTCTATTAAAATACGCCTGGGTGTTGTTCATTCCAATTGAAAATTCCCATTTCGCACTTTCTTTTTTAATTTGCAACCATTCGATGAGACGAATAGAAGATAAAATATAATTATTCCCCCAAGTCTCCCCCGCTTTTATTTTTCTATTAGGTTGTTGGATATCGTTTTGAAAATTATTTGAAACCCCATCATCATTAATCCACCCGTTGTAATTATAATAATACAGCCCTCCTAACAAATTTTCAATAACATTTGTGTTGTGTAGCTGATCTCTAGAAAAACTAATCCCGGTATTCCAACTCCAATTATTAGGCCATTGCGCATTAAATTGAAAAGAAGCTCTAAATAATAAGGCCTGCGCTACTTGATTATTGATAATATAATAAGCTCTTTTACTTGGACTCCCTTGATTTATTTTTTCTATTTGATTGAAATTGATTTGCAAGGCTTGTGGGTTTTGCTGATACCATGCAATTAATTCTTGTTGAAGGGCACTATCCTTAGCATAACTAGGTAAATAACGATAATAGTCTGGTCGAGGGTCTGCCGTTTTATTCCAATCCAACTGACTTGTTGATTGTTTTCCAAAAGCTACTCCTAAAGAAAAATGGGTGGATACCATTTCGTTATATTTTTTTTTAAATAAAATTGAAAAAGTTGGACTACTATTTTGCTTGCTATTTGGAAAATAAGCTTGGCCATTTAACCAGCCCCAGCTTGGATTGTAAAACCTTTCCCCGGCTAATTGAATGGCTTCTTTTACCGAAGGAGCCGACTTACCTTGACTTGCTTGATTCCACCAGAAAAGTAAATTCAAAGATCTGTTTTTTGAAAAGACTTTTTCTGCACTTAGCGCAACGCCTCTTAGTTTTTTGAAACCCTGAGGCAAAATACCGTTTGGTGTTTCTTGTAATGCCAAAATAGAATGAGCCCACCAATTGTGCTTTAACTTTCCTGAGCTATATTCAAAACGAAATTCACTAAAACTAGCGTTATTTGAAATAGAAGTTCCCAATCCGATGCCTTTCTTAAAAAGTCTCGGACTTGAATTCATATCATTAATATACCCATCCACTTCATATGCGGATTCATTAAATTCATAATTTTCTGTGCTACTTGTTTTTTTAAAAGCCTTATATAAGGCTTTGTAAGAAAAGGCACTGTTCCATCCAATTAAGTTAGAATCCCAATTAATACCATCAATTAAAGTACTATGATGTGGCTGACCTCTAGGAGACCAATTAAAAACAAATCCATTAAACTGAGCTATTGTATTAACGGGCGAAGCACTTGCCTTTAATAATGTTGGAACCCAATAATAAGCCCTTTCCTCCTCCTCGTATATTGATTGTTTTGGCAATTCTTCCTCGGACTGTGCAAACAAATTATAATTTAGCTTAATTAAGAATAATAATAAAAGCAAACTAATTTTTATCAATCGCTTCCATTTAATCTCTTTCATTTTCTATACTTAAGTGAACACACAATTTGAATATTAATGCTTAAATAAATTTTTCGGAAAATACTTTAAATAGAATTTTTTAATCAATTAACATTGGACAACTATGAAACACCTAATATGGAAGCTGATTTTATTGATTGGATGTTGTAGCTTAAGCAATGTTAATGCACAGAACCTAATAGTAGGATTTTACAATTGTGAAAATTTTTACGACACGACCAATCAGTTAAATGTAATTGATGAAGATTTTTTACCTAATAGTGAAAAGGAATATAATCAAATGGCTTACGATTTAAAATCAAAAAATCTTGCGCGTATTTTATGCGCTCTTGGCAAGATTGATAATTCAAATGGAATTAGCATAATGGGCTTAGCAGAAATTGAAAATAAAGCAGTATTGAATAAATTATTAGAGGACCCATTAATAAGAAAATATCATTATAAATACATTCACTTTGACTCAAAAGACCCTCGTGGAATTGATTTAGCGCTTGTATTTAACCCGCTCTATTTTATACCTTACCAATTTAAACCTATTACATTAACAGATGCCACTCATTTTACAACTTATGCCACCAGGGACATCCTGTATGTTAAAGGTTTACTGAATCATAATTTGGTGCACATCTTGGTAAATCATTGGCCTAGTAGAAGGGGTGGTGGAGGCAGTTCTATTTCAAAAAGAAACTGGGCTGCCCAGGTTTGTAGAAAAGTGATAGATAGTGTTTGTTTAATTGACCCAACAGCAAAATTTATAGTGATGGGCGATTTCAATGATAATCCAAATAATAAAAGTATACAATCGCTTCATTTAATCAACCCATTTTTACCTTTGTTTAAAAAAGGGATGGGTAGTATTGCTTTTAGGGACAGTTGGAATTTATTTGATCAAATTTTACTCAGCCCGAATTGGAGCATTAATTTGACGTCCTATCCTAGATTGGATTCTACCAATGAAAATACAGCATTTATGAGCTTAATTAATTACAAACCAGTCATTTATACCAATCCAGATATGATTGAAACACAGGGTAGATATCGGGGATACCCCAAAAGAACCTACGACGGGGACCAATTTAGGGGTGGTTACAGTGATCATTTCCCAGTTGCCTTAATTTTTAAAGCAAAAAGTGCCGAAAAACCTTTAAAATAGCCTACCTTCGCCGTCCCAAATCTGTTTTGGCAGATTCGTTCTGATTTATCGGAATGTCCACTGGGAAAAACCAATTATTTAACCAATAAATTCAAGTAATGAACAATTACGAATTAATGGTGATTTTTACACCGGTTTTATCTGAAGATGATTTTAAATCAGCTCAGAAAAAATACCAAGACTTCATCAAAGAAAATGGTGGGTCTACCGTAGCCTCCAATCCATGGGGTTTAAAATCACTCGCTTATCCTATCGATAAGAAAACAACTGGTATCTACTGGATACTAGAATTCACAGCTCCAGCTACAGTGAATGAAAAATTGAAAATTCAATTTTTACGTGACGAACAAATTATGCGTCACATGATTACCAAACTTGACAAGTACGCAGTTGAGTACAACCACATCAAGAGAAACGGCGGTTTCCCTGTTCACAAAGCAGTTGAGGCTTAATTAAATTTTTACCACATGGCAAAGAATGAAATCAAATACCTTACAGCGATTAAGCAGGAAAAGCCTAAGAAGAAATTCTGTCGTTTTAAAAAGTATGGTATTAAGTATGTAGACTATAAGGATACAGACTTCTTAAAGAAATTCCTTAACGAACAAGGTAAAATGTTGCCTCGTCGTTTAAGTGGTAACTCTTTGAAGTATCAACGTAAAGTTGCTGACGCTATCAAAAGATCACGTCAGATGGCTTTGTTACCTTATGTAACTGATTTATTTAAATAGTAAATCTTATTAGTAAACCATCCCTAATCTCGCGGTCTTACAATTAGACCTCGGCGAGTGACAGCAAAAAAATGCTGGGCTCTTGGGAACTAAAACAATTATTATGCAAGTTATCTTAATTAAAGATGTTGACAATTTAGGTGGTAAGGATGAAGTGGCAAACGTTAAAAACGGTTATGCCCGCAATTACTTATTCCCAACAAAATCTGCGGTTGAAGCCACTCCATCTAATATAAAACAATTAGAAGAGCGTTTAAAAGTAAAAGCTAAGAAAGAAGCTACTATGTTGGCTGAAATCAATAAAGTGATTACCGTATTAACTGCTAGCCCAGTTAAGTTAACCGCTAAGACTGGTGCAAATAACAAAATATTCGGAAGTGTAACTTCTTTACAAGTTACCCAAGCTATCCGCGATCAAAAAGGATATGAAATTGATAGAAGACGTATTACCATTCAAGATGAGATCAAAGAATTAGGAACCTTTAAGGCTACTATTGACTTTGGTAATGGACAAACAACTGATATTGAAATTGAAATTGGCGCGGAAGCATAATAAAGGCATGCTTTTAATGAAACCAAATACACCCTAAAAAGTGCCTAAAACCCCTCTCGATTCCATCTAGAGGGGTTTTTTGTTCAATTTATAGTCAATTTATACACCAATGAGATTAAAAAAGTGTATAAATAACGTAATTATATTAAATATCCCTATCTTCGGTGTCCTAATGGTGGATTTCTTCCATTAGTATTAGATCACTTAATTTAAAAGAACATGAACATTTATGTTGGAAATCTTAGCTGGAACATGACTAGCGAAGATCTTGAGAACTTGTTTACTCCCTTCGGAGCAGTAGCAAGTGCAAAAATTGTAACAGACAAATTTAACAACAACAGAAGCAAAGGCTTCGGTTTTGTTGAAATGGCTAACGACGACGAAGCTCGTGCAGCTATCAGTCAACTTCACGACACT
>Ga0114958_10000445_pt1 | contig 35317 bp, 14 predicted proteins | sample C_130208_EF_Meta_FD_89577 | JGI IMG/M metagenome (GOLD analysis project Ga0114958, IMG submission 89577) | Freshwater microbial communities from Lake Croche, Canada to study carbon cycling - C_130208_EF_MetaG | ecosystem: Environmental > Aquatic > Freshwater > Lake | place: Lake Croche, Canada... | reverse complement strand
CAATGGTTTTACTGGAACTTGGAGCCCTGCAAGTGTGGACAATACAGCAACAGCAACCTATACTTTTACGCCTGATGCTGGACAATGTGCTACAACTTCTTTATTAACAGTAACTGTTAATCCTCTTCCAAACATTAATTTGAATGAAATGAGGACCTCTTGTTCCAATACTCCTTTTGTATTCACCCTCGACGCGGGATTCTTAGACCCTACTACTTTAACTAACGATTATACTTATGTTTGGTCAGAAGTTGGTGGAGGTGTTATTCCGCCTGCTGAAAAAACTAAACCAACTTTGGATGTTACCGCAATAGGGATTTATGTCGTTGAAGTAACAAATAAACTTACGAGCTGTAGCCAAATAAGAACTATAACGGTGAATAATTCGGAAAGCCCAATTATTGATACTGTAGACGTCGATGATTTGACTGATGTAAATACGATTACTGTAAACCTACAAAAACCTGGTAATTTTGAATACAGCTTAGATAATTCTAGTGGTGTGTATTGGCAAGATTCCAATGTATTTAGTAACGTATCTGGAGGAGTTTATACTGTTTATGCCAGAGATAAATTCGGGTGTCCTAGTGTTAGTAAAACACCGATTACTGTTATTGGTGCTATGAAATTTTTTACTCCAAACAATGACGGATATAACGATTCTTGGGAAGTTAAAGGATTGGATCCTATTACCAATTCAAAATCGGTAATTTATATTTTTGATCGCTATGGTAAACTTCTAAAACAGTGGATTCCTGCTTTAAGCCAAATAGGATGGGATGGAACCTTCAACGGATTTCCTTTGCCTGCGGATGATTATTGGTACACTTTAAAACTAGAAAATGGTAGGGTAGCAAAAGGACATTTTGCAATAAAAAGATAAGTTTATAGCATATAAACTTTGGGATATCTATTGAAAATTAATTCACTTCCTTTTTTTTGATCAATGAACTTAAAAAAGGTTATGGATTTTATAATGCTTTACAGCATTTTTACCAACTATTTTTGACTATTAAACCTTATTTTAGATTTTTTTGTTTTTAAATTAAAAGGATTTGGTTTTGCTAGTTTTGTAAAACACAATCAAATTTATTATTTTAACCTAACTTAATGACATTGTACCATAGTCAGAATAGGTATGTCTGTTGGATAAAACAGTAGCAATAGTGTTAAAACAAACAGCAATAGAAATAGTACAAACGACGACTCCCTCTCTATTATAGCTATTGTAGACTTAAATTGATATTCCTTTTTCTTATTATTAATTTTTGAGTTTTAAAATTACATCAATAGCTCACATACTAAATACTGTCTGTATGTGCTAATCGAAGACCAGCTGTCAATTTCACTCATAAAATAAACATTCTCTTTAAATCGGTTGAGATTGTATTTTTATTTTTTATACCAATTTTTTTTCAGCAGTACTACAAATTTGGCTAAAATGGTAAATCTATTTCAGTCGAGAAGTAGTTTTTTTATAAAAGAATAGGGGTTTAATTTTTTAATTAAAAAGTTAAACCCCTATTCTTAAACGTAACACTTTTTATTCGAGTCTTTTCAAATAAGTTAATACATTGTAGCTATTTATCCAATGTTTCTAAATTCCATTTATCATGCCATTTCAAAACTGGTTTTCCTTTATTAATTTCAATTGGCAACCAAACATATCTTCCATCAATTGGGTCTTTTGGTCTCCAACTGTCGGCCATAAAAATAAAGGAACCTTCATTATTTTGTACGGGTAAAATAAAAGTGCTTTGGGAGTTGAATGTAAGATTTGCATTGTTTCCAACACATGGATTTCCTAAATATTCCCATGGTCCCCAAATTGATTTTGATTTGAAAGATCGAGCAGCATTTGGATCCCAACCTGTACATCCCGAAGTAATCATATAATACATATTGTCTTTCTTAAAAATCGATGGCCCTTCATTGTGTCCGGCAGGAGCTACAACAGTCCAATTATTTGTAAAATCTAAATAATCATCTGTCAGTTCTGAAATATGTATTGAAAGATTATCTTCGGAAGAATGAATGTGGTATGCTTTGCCATCTGTATCAACATAAAGAGTCATGTCTCTTGCCATTTGTCCTTTGTCAAAATCTCTGCGAATAAACAGTCCGTTTTTAATAGCTTCCTTCCATTCTTCAGACCAAGAAATGAGACTTTTATCTTTTTCTGAATTTACTTTAAACTTTTCTTTAAAATTTATCGGCCAAACTCCTGCATTGGGGCGGTATGATTTTATAAATTTAAAAGGCCCTTGGGGCGAATCACTAATTGCTACTCCTGTTCTGGCGGCATTATAGCCTTGGTTTTTTAGTTCCAAATGAAACCACATTACATATTTTTCCGTTTTTTTATTATAGATTACTTTTGGTCGTTCAATAACACATCCTTTAGTTATTTCTGAATTAGGATCAGTATCTACTTTTAAAACTATTCCTTCGTTTTTCCAATTATAAAGATCTTTTGAGGAGTAACAGCTTACACCAAATAAAGTAGTGTTTCCAGCTCTACCAGAAGTTTTATATTCTCCATACCAATAATACATTCCTTTGTTGAACACAATCCCACCGCCATGAGCATTGATAGGAACCCCTTCGGTATCATTCCATTTTTCGCCAGGTGCAAAAAAAATATTTTCTATAAGTTTTGGTTTCAAAGCGACCAAAGCCCCTAAACTTAGAATACAAATAACTAAAATTTTTAAACGTGTGTTTTTCATTGTAATTTAATATTAATTTAGCTCTTCTGATAAACTCTTATATAATCAATTATGAACTTTGAAGGAAAACTTTCTGATACCGTTTCTCCACCTTCATTTCCCCCTACGGCTAAGTTGATTAACAAATAATGGGGCTGTCGAAATGGGCTTATCACTTGATTTTCTGAATTTATGGTTTCTTTTACAGCAACTTCATTCATCAATTGATCATCAACATATAACTTGATTGAATTTTCATCCCAATCCATTCTCCAAATATGAAATTTATTTGGCCAGGATTCGTTATTGAAGGAACTCAATAAAGCCACTTTACTTTTCCATTCTGTTTGACCAGTACTAGATTTCCATGCTGCATTGGCTAATATTTTCCCATTATAATATTCCATAATATCAATCTCACCATTTGCAGGCCAATTGCCTTGTTCGCCTAATGTCCAGAAAGCAGGCCACATTCCTTTTGATACTGGAATTTTTGCTCTCATTTCAAATCTGCCATATTTCCAAGAATATTTTTCTCTAGTAATTAAGCAAGAGGAAGTTACTTTGATTGAATCTCTGTTTTTACGCCAATCTTTATGGTCATATGATATAAAATTTGGATTTGCTCTACGTTCTTTTTGGGCTTCAATTATTAGAAACCCTTTTTTACAATAGGCATTATCCTTTTGATACCATTGTTTTTCATTATTTCTGACAAAACCTACTTCATAATCCCAGTTTTTTTTATTTGGACTTCCGTCAGTATTAAATTCATCATTCCATTTTAATTTGTATTCCTGTGTTTTTGATATTTTGCTGTCTTTTGTGGCACAATTGAAAAGAAGCAACAATAGCAGAGCTGAAATCCACAATACAGTATTGGAAACTATTTTATTTTTTCTCGTTTTAAATATTATCATAAACCTTTTATTATTTAAATTGGTTATTCTAATTTGTTGATTTTAAGTACTTTTAATTAAAAATGCAACATTAAATTTTTCGTTATTTTTTATTTATTATAATTAAAAATTTTGCATAAGTAGGGCTGTGCGCTTAATTTTCATCTCTTTTAAAGAGGTAATTAATTATGCGTAAAATGTATTTACACGATATTTATTTATTTATTGCTTGATGAATTTTTTAGTTATTGTAGCATCATTAGTAGTAATTTTTATAAAATAAACACCACTACTTAAATTACTAATATCTAATGTTTGTTCTTTTTCGTTACTATTATTTTTAGATAATAGTATTTGACCTAAACTATTGGAAATAGTTATGAAAGCATTGTTTTCATAGATATCAGGTAATTCTATGTTCAATGTTTTGTTTGCCGGACTAGGATAAAAACTAAATTCGTTATCTTTCGATAAGGTTTCTACGCTTAATGGTACATTATTAACAATAACAGTAAAATCCATACTAGTCTTATCGCCACAAGTGTTCGTATAAGTCGCCGTTATTATACATGAATTTGTAGGGTAAATTGTGATTTGGCGTTTATTCAAATCTCCCGTGAGAACATTGCAGGTACTACTCCAAGTCCATGTTCCTGTTATAGGTTTTGGTGCCAAATCTACTTTGTCACCGGAATTAATGTTTAAATTGGTTTTTGTTTGCCATGAACCATTATTAACTTGTGAATAGGGTAAAATTATTGGAGTCGTGCATCCAGATCCAGGTACAAGTTCCCAATATCTAAACCAATCAATATCATAATAATTTGGAAAAGTACTATTGGCATCAGGAAGACCAGCCCATCCACCATTACCATGTGTTAACATAGCATATAAATCTGTAAATTGATTAAAAAAAGCAGTATTCCACCATCCATGTGCCCAAGTATTATCTAAATACCAATCAAAGGATGTAGTTCCCATATAAAAGCCAAATGTTCTAAATTTCGAATCATAATCACGAGGATTTACGGTCATTTGTTTTATACTACTTGCATGAGCACCGACAGCATCTTTATAATGAATATTAAACGAAACTATAGTAGGAGGTGTACTTAAATATTCAAGAAGATCAACTTCAGGAGGCCAAGCTCCAGAATTGGCTCCTAGCCAAAAACTAGGCCAAACACCAGTAGATGCTGGAGTTTTTAAACTTGCTTCTACATAACTGGGGCGACTATTAATAATTTTAATTTTTTTTCTGTTTTGAACTACTCCAGAAATCCATTGTAATTTACAGAATAGTTTCCATTGAACCGTTTTTGAAGCATCGTAAGCTGCTTGGGTTACATTAGTGCCATCTTGACTTAAATACAATTGCGATCCTACATTTTGAATACTATACCAACCATTAGAAACTTCGGTTAAGATCCATTTTTGATTGTCACTATGCAGTACATAACTAGATTGTGATAATGTATTTGTGGTATTTGTGAGGTATAAATTACTGTACTTATTTCTTATTAAATAGGTGTTGTCGTTGTCTAAACTTTTTCTGACACTCCATTGAGAAGGAGAATTGTAAGCACTAGATTTACTCTCATCGTAGGTATAGACATCTTGTACAATTTTAGCACCAATTGTTGTAGATGATCCTTCAGGAATAATATATTTAGAATTGGATCTATTCATAATACGGTATTCGAAGTTGTTTGATGCTGGGTAATTTGCTGGAAAAAGATTTTCAGTATTTGCTAAACGAAGAACCCCATCTTGTACTTTTACATTACCTGGATGGATGTAATTATCATATCGTACTTCGCCACCAAAAGCATCAATTGATCCCCAATGGTAATTGGTGGTCCATTTTAATGGGTCTAATGTTGTTCCATTGAAATTATCTTCCCACATCAATTGCCAGTGGTAACCGGTAGGGGCTGCAACAGGAGGTTGTGCTGTTATAACTAAAAAGTTAAAAAGCATCAAAAAGGATAATAAAGGCGCTATTCTTTGTTTTATAAAAAACATAGTAAATTAAATTTAAAATTAAAAATTAGTTTTTCACTAGGTTTTGTATAAAACTATAGCTATTTATAAAAACTATTTAGGATTCGGATTAGCACTACTTTGCTTCGCAAAAAAGTTTAATAAAAACAGATTATTTAAAAAATAATCTGTTTTATAATCCGTTTTTTTATTTTCTGTAATTCCCTTACAATCCGTTTATCTATTTTTTATAAAATAGGCTAGGACTAGGGCATCTATTATTAACTAAGGTTTTGTAACAGTAGTTGTCTCAGAAGAGAAAATATCAATACATTTTGGGTCTGGTTTAAATAATGTACGGTAACTAAAAGAACCATTTTTGTAATCAGCTATAATTAAAGAGGGGTTGATTACTAATGGAGATGAATTAGGCACAAAATAAGGAGCAGTAACAGTTGTCAATACACCAGCGGTATTAGTATAAGTCACCTCAGTAGTATAAACTCCTGTACTTGTATCCATTGTTGCAAAGTTTATAGTAAGTTTAGGACTCGCAAGTACAACAGTAGCTATTGGTCTATTACTTAACGACAGTTGAAAACGTTCCCCATAAACTTTTCCAATTGATGTTACAGGAACCGATTTATTGCCCAGTTTATCATACGTGCGTACTTCAAAGTTATAGATGTTTTCGTCTAGATTAGGTATGAAAACTCTTAAAGTATCTACACCTAGTGTTCTTGTAACGGGAACTATCAATGAATCTGCTTTGTTATTCCAAAATATACGACATTCCGTAATTTTAGGGTCAGACATAAAAAGTCCATTAACTTGAACTCTATTGTGTCCAGAATAGATATGTAATGAATCTATCATTCCAGTATAGGATATTTCGCCGTTTTTGATGAATTTTTTATAACCCTCATCCTGCTGGGTACATGATCCTAATGCTATAATTGCAAGTAAGGCAGCAAAGGAGTGCGAAAAATATTTTTTTATTGTATGTTTCATGTGTTGATATTTTTTTATTAAAAAAATAGGTAACGCCAATCTTCCTATTTTGTTTGTGAATTGAAATCATGGCGATATCATACTAAAAATTTAGTTAATCTATAATTAGTTGGTTGCTCCGTAAATTTTAATTTCACCAATTGAAAGTGTCCCAAGTCCTTGCCAATTACTAATTGATTTAATTTTAATATAACGAACCGCTGGAGCTGTTACATCAAAATCCCAACTAAATCCAGCTAAAGCTGTATTGTAATCCTCACTAGTCTGTTGTCCAAAAGGTAGTCCTGATGGTTTTGCTCCATGATAATGACCTAATTTAGTCCAGCCAGTTAGACTTCCGTCAATTGGTGCAGTTGTACTTCCCCAAATTTCAAAATCTTTTAGATCCCCAATATTGTAATAGCTTCTGCTAAAGTTACCCGTGGTTATGTATTCGGGATAATCCCAAATTTTAATACGGCTCAATTTAGTTAGAACACCAGTATCTATGGTTACTGAATGTTGCCCTGGATTTGCTGGATCGGTTAAATAAACTCTTGGCCAATTCTGCAATTCGCCATCCCACATTCCACTACGGCTATTAGCAGCAAAATGGGATGAGTCTCCTGGAAAATCAGAATTACCAAATTTACTTTTATCTAATTCCGATTCTGGATAAGGAGTAATACTAGTAAATAAAGTATCAGTTGTATTCAACCATCTGTCTCTTACCGTAATTGCAAGATTATGTTTCACGATTGTTAGGCCTCTAATTGTTTTAACAATACTATCGGTAGAGGTATAGATACTATTAGGATTAACAGTCCAATCTCCTTTGTCATTTTTTTCCATTATAAGAATAGAAACACTTGCTCTGGTTTGATTCAATGCTTCAATATGAACACCCGCAAAGGCAGGTATTACTTTAAAAGGAGTATTAGGAAGACTTCCAAGACTTCTAAATACCGCCCAAATTGGGTTTTCCAATGGCGTAACGGTTACTTGTACAGGAGCCGAAACAGATTCGCTACGGTTAACGCTATACAAATTTATTACATGAGGCTTAGTATCTCCAAATCCCTCCACTACAAGTGAATTATTGTAGTAAGAAGATTTTACTTGCATTTTTGTGCCATTAGCAAGTGTGTACTCCGCTTTTATATATAACAAATCTGCGTCTGTAGGAAGTGTGTAGGTTATTTTTGCACTTGCTGGTAAGTTTACAACAGATGTGTTTGTTACTAGACCTGGAGGAACACTATTGCTCTCTAAAGGTGCCAAGTCAGTTTGGGAACAACCAATAACTACTAGTGTAATTGCAATTGCAAAAAAACTTCTTTTTAATATTATTCTTTTCATAATCTAAATGTTTATAATTAATATTACCAACCTATATTTTGAACCAAATTTGGATTTTGACTCATTGCATTCTGTGGTATTGGCCAGAAATAATCTCTAGGTGAAACAAATTTTTGTTGGAATAACGTTGTGAATTGATAATAAGAAGCAATATCTGCTCCGGTTATATTCCAAGCCGTAATAGGCTTGTTTAATTCACTAGACGCTTGTTTCCATCTCAATAAATCCCAATAACGTTGCCCTTCAAAGGCAAGTTCAATAGTACGCTCTTGATGAATGATAGCTCTTAAACCCTCAATAGTTGAAGGTTTATTTGGGTTAGAAGAAAAATTTGCCCATGAGTTAACTACTCCATCTAAACCTGCTCTAGATCTAATACGATCTAAATAATCATAGACTGTTGCTGAAGGACCAGCGGATTCATTTGATGCCTCTGCATACATAAGATACAAATCGGCTAATCTCATTTCAGGCCAAGGATAGGCATTGTAAGAACGACTTCCAACAATACTAGATTTCCAATCTACTAATTTTTTAACAAAATACCCTGTTACATTATTACGCAAAGCATCTTGTGATCCTGCTGCTTTTCCAAAAAGACCTTCTAAGTACCAAGTATTTACATCTGTCGTTGAGGGACTATCATATTTATACCAAATACCGGAATCAAAACCTAAATCAGCATAAAAACGAGGTTCTCTATCAAAATTTATTCTTGCTGTGGTTTTTACAGCTCTAATATTAAATTTTTCATCTCCTACTGCTACTGCTTTACGCAACGCTTTTAAATCAGTAAAATCTAATGAATTATCTTCCTTAATTGGCACCCCATTTTTTGTATAAAACATTTCTGCAATTTTAACAGGTACCGATAAAATTTTCAATGCGTCAGTTGCACTTTGAACTGTTCCTCCACTCAAAGGGGCCAAACATAAATATTGTAAATCAGCTGTTTGGCTATTCGGATTACCCCAAATAATTTCAGGATTCCATTTTTCGCAAACGGCTTGACGAATACTTAATTGTGTCATTGTTGTAGCCGAAATCGGGTAAGGAGGTGCTGTAAAAGTGTACAAAGAGGCTCCATTCAATTCTGCAGCTTTAATTGCTTCAAGTGCTGCATCAGCCGCTAGCTTCCATTTGTTTTGGTCATATGTAGGATTGAATAATGCTTTTCCTTGCTTGTCTTTTAAACTTGACATATCAGAATTACCATTAAATAAAGGACTGGCTGCCATCAATAAAACTTTGGCTTTTATTCCTAATGCAATTGTTTTTGTAATTCTTCCTTGTTCGGTTATTGGATTTGCAATGGAAGCAGGTAGTTTTAAAGCAGCATCGTCTAATTGAGCTACAATATATTTTACACACTCATCTATTGACTCTCTTTTTACATTTATTTCAGAATCTGGAGCATCAATAGCTAGATTGGTGTCAATAATAGGAATAGGCCCGTACATTCTCAATAAATAATAATGGTAGTAGGCTTTTAAAAACTCTGCTTCCCCAATCCAACGGTCTCTAGTTCCAGGAACTGATTCTATATCTGGAACATTTGCCGTATTTCTAATTCTTTCTAAAAAAACATTACATTGACGAATTCCATTGAACAATCTATAGCTATTATTATTTGGTCCTCCTCCTAAACGAGAGCCATCCCATACATTTTGAATCGGATCCGAAGTAGTTTGATTCCCTAAAGCAACCTGTATAGCATCGTTGTCAACGTTATAAGGATGGTCCGTTTTAGTAACCATTTCATCTCCAGATAACATTCCTAAATTATGATTTACATCTCCGTCTTTTGGCAAGTAGGAATAACAGGTAAATAGGTATTTTTCAGCCTGACTTCTAAGCGTAAAAGCTTTGTCTATTGTTGCAATATCATCTGGTACAACATCTAAATAATCAGTGCATGATTGCGAAGCAAACAGCAAAACGGTAGCTGCAATAGTTGTAATAACAGACTTACCTGATCTGTTAAATATTTTATTAATTTGTTTCATATTTATTAGTTTTTTATTTAACTATAATTAAATAAATTTATAAATCAAGTAACATTCCGAAATTATAAGTAGCCTGAATAGGATAACCTAAACCATTTCCACCCATTTCTGGATCCCATAGCTTAAAGGAGCTAAATACAGTCGGATTCGTAGTATTTGCATAAAATCTCAAACCACTTACCCCAATACTTTTATAGATTCTTTTGGGTGCGTTATATCCTAATTCTACACTCTTCAAACGCATGAAAGCGCCATTACGCATCCACCAAGTTGAAGATTGATTATTGTTTTCAATAAAAGTGTTGCTTAATCTTGGCCACATTGCATATACGTTTCTATTGTCTTCAGACCAGTGGTCTTGGGCAACTATTTGTAGTAATCCGTTTTGAGCACCTCCACTGGTTACAAAAGGAGAAATGTTGTAAGGGTTAATAAAGAAAGAAGAAAGTGCAGATCCTTGAAAAAACAAACTAAAATCAAAATCTTTATAGCTCACAGTTCCACCAAAACCATATACTATTTTTGGTGTTGTAGGATTTCCTATGGGTACCATATCAAGCGTATTTACAACACCATCACCGTTAACATCTCTATATTTTATGTCTCCACCTCCGTAAACACCAAATTGTTTAGGTGAGTTTTTAGCTTCATTATCATCTATAAACAATCTTTCGGCTATATAACCAAAGGTTTGCGATATAGACTGCCCTTTATGATATAAATAACTTGATCCTGAAGGATGATCAACTTCATCATACTTCATTACATAACTTTCTGCAAAAGTAAAATTCCCTCTTAGATTGGTTGACCAATTTTGGTTGAATTTTTTATTATAGGCAATAGATGCATCTACACCTTTACTTCTAGCTGCTCCAAAATTTGTTTGTGGCGTTACGGAAAGTCCTAAAGTAGAACCAATACTTGAACGTTTTTGCAAAATATTTGTTCTATCTTGTTGATAAGCATCTACAATAATATTTACGGAATTAAATAATTTCAAATCCAAACCAAGATTGATTTGTTGAGATCTTTCCCAACTAATATTAGCATTATCATATCTTGAGATAGAAACTCCAGAGTTGAAATACCCCATGTTTTGACCAAAGAAGGAACCGTAAGTTCCATCATTCAAGTTTACATTTGACAAATAAAAGAATCTGTCATTTGAATTTCCAATTTGATCATTACCTACCCAACCAAAACTGGCTCTTAATTTAAAATTACTCACCACTTTTAAAAGAGGTTCGAAGAATTTTTCATTTGATACAACATATCCAACGGCAAAGGAAGGAAAGAAACCAAAACGATTTCTTTTTGCAAAACGTTCCGAACCATTGTAGCCAAAATTAATTTCTGTTAAATAACGGCTATCATAAGCATAAGTAAAACGACCAGAAAGACCTGCGTTTCTGCTAGGTAATGAAGCTTGAAGATTTGTTGCGCTACCGTTTTCATAATCGGAAACTAAACCAATCAACATACCTGAAATTTCATGCTTAGTTGCAAAAGTTCTATTATAATTGATTGCAGATTCAAAATACATCTGAGAATTCAAATTTTGATATTGTGGTACATAACCCAAAGTTTCTGTTCCTGTTGTACCAATGGAACCTAAACTACCATCATTAAGTACAGAAAGAGCAACCTTTTGTGTATCAGGATCAATAGTTCCAGCATAATAAAAAGGATTATAATATCTTGACACTGCATAATCAGAGTATCTTTTAATATATCCCATCGCTCTATATTTCAACCCTTTGGTTACAAACTCAAGATCTTTTTTTAATTCAAGCTGAGCATTGATCGTAGAGGCTTTAGCAACATCAAATCCTTTAACCATATCTGCGTAGGGATTTTGAAGTAAGGTTTGACTTCCAACTCCTGCTAAAGCACTACCAAAAAGGGGATGTTGTACATAAGGAAGTAATGCCGATGGATAAATAGCTGGAAAAGCTACTGGATTAGACCAAATGGCTTCATTAAAAATACGGGTTCCTCCTTTGTCATATTTCATAGTTCCATTATCATTTTTCCATCCACCAACGGGTCCATTATAGTCGTCAAATTGACCGTTTATCCTTACAATAAGTTCGGTTGTTGGGCTAAGGTTGATATTCACATTCGTTCTTAAGGAATAATTTCTTAATTTAATGTTACTATTGAAATTATTTATACTATTTACATTCAATACTCCATTGTCAATATTATAAGTTCCAGCCACATAATATCTAGCTTTTTCACCACCACCACTAAAACTTATATTATATCCCTGATTGTCAGTGTAGGGTTTGATCAATTGTTTAATCCAATTGTTATTTGGATATAAAAGAGGATCACCACCAGCAGCAGTTCTATCAATTTTTGACTGATCGTAAGGTGTCCCCACAAGTGTTCCGGTCTGAACCGCACGGGTTAATGCTGCTTCATTAGCTAACTTCATGTAGGTGATATTATCAGCAAATTTAAAATTACTAACATTGCCCGAAACTTTATTTTCAACCCTAAATTTGATAGTTACTTTTCCACTTTCTCCAGATTTTGTAGTAATCAAAACCACACCACTAGCTCCTCTAGATCCATATATAGAAGCTGCCGAAGCATCTTTTAAAACTGAAAAAGATTCGATGTCATCTGGTTGAACTCGCGCCATATCTGTAGCGCTAGATTCGATACCATCAATTAAGATCAATGGATCTGTTTTACCAGCACCAAAGGTTCCTAAACCACGAATAAAAAAGGAAGAATTATCAGATCCTGGCTCACCACTTCTCGAATAGGCAACCATTCCAGAAATTTTCCCAGCTAACATTGACGTTAAGTTACTTGAAGAACCTTTAAGTTCTTTTGCACTAATTGTTGTAATAGAACTTACCATACTCGATTTCTTTTGAGTTCCGTATCCTACCACAACCACCTCTTGCAAACTTTCAGAAGTTGATTTTAAAGTGATTTTGAATAGTTTTTTGGAACCAATTGATACTTCAGTAGTTTCAAATCCTACAAAAGAAACTACTAATGTTTTTGCATTTGGAGTCAGTTTTAATGTAAATTTTCCATCAAAATCAGTTGATGTGCCTTTTGTAGTTCCTTTTATAACTATACTAGCCCCAGGAACCGTCTCTCCTTTTTCATCTACAACAACACCACTAATTGTTTGCTGTTGTTGCTGAACTATTGTTGCTAACCTTGCAACACTCTTTGTATTTGCATGAATTTGAAATAGAGATAGAAACATCACAAGTAGTGCAAGCTTCCTTTTTAAATCTAATCCCAAATTATAAAAATTTGTTTTATTTATAGTAATAAAGTTTTTCATTCTTTGTTCTAATTTTATTGTTTTACTAAAAAATTTATTAACCTTGATTTATTAAATGTACTATTTAAAATAAGGTCATTTACTTTAATTAATTCTAGGGGCTTCGGGTCATTTATGTATTAATTATAGGTTAATTGGGTTAGTTGCTTTTAGTTAAGTGAATATTTAACAATTAAAATTAAAAAATATAAATTATAATTGCATTCTGTAATAAAAATAAAATTATGGTATTAATGTTAAAGTATAACTATAGGAGTATTGCTTATCTAATAAAAGATACTGCGCATGTGGTAAACTTCCCCAGCTATCATCTCCACCAACGCCTCTTTGTTTAAAATCCACATTCAAATATACTTTATCTGTTGCATTTAAATCGGTTTGATGGCGTTGAGACTTGTATTTGCCTGGATCTATTTCTTCAGTAGAAATATTTAATGCGCTAAATCCTAGCTCTTGTTTTCCCGTAATTTTCAAACCTTTTCCAAGATTATTTTCCAGTGTTAACCAACGAACATCTGTTTTATAACCTGATTCTTGTGGTCGTATATATGTTTTTGTATATTGATTTGCAACTTTGTCGCTATACTCGCCCATAAAAGAAGCTGTATTTCTATCAGAATAGTTTTCCCATGGTCCTCTTCCGTAATATTTCAAATTGTCATATTCTCCAAGTAATTCCATACGCATTCCAAAACGAGGCAACTCAGGCAATACTTTTCCATTCATATCTATTGATGCGGTAATAGTAATAGTTCCGTCATTTTGAATTAAATAGACAATTGTATAAGGAACTTCTATTTGTGCCAATTTATATGATACCGTAATTGCTATTCCTTGATTTGTCTTTTTTCCAAGCACTACAGTTACTAATTCTGGATTTTTATGTGCTTCTCTCCAAAGGACTAACTTAGAAGGAAATTTATTTCCAAAATCATTATCTGTTGGAGCACGCCAAAAATAGGGGGTAGGAAAATTAGTAATTATGGTATTAGAGTCCTTTTTTAAGGTGTATTTTTTCAACTCCCCTTTTTGAAGGTCAAATTCGCCAATCAAGTCATTTGTGGCAAAGAATAACTTTTTATCTTTAACAGAAAAGGTCAATTCATTTTTGAGGCTTTTAGCTGCATTCGTTTTTAAATAATTTCCTTTTCCTATTGTAAATTGTTCGCGTGCAAATTCATGATCTTTAGAAACCAATGGCGCATCATATTTAGAATAGGCATAAACGTTAACAAAATATTCGTCATTAGGATCTAAAGGATCTAAATCTAGATTTACAGCTGCACTTTCTGCTGGGTTAAGTGCTAAATCGAACTTTCCGTTCTTTACTTTTTGTCCGTTTTTAACTAATTCCCATTGGAAATAATAGTCACTAAGATTCGTGAAATTATAATTATTGGTCACTGTTAAAACCGTTTGATCTTTTAACTTAAATCCTATATTCTGATACACTTTTTTAACTTCAAACAATCCTGGATGTGGAATTCTGTTAGATGCTACTAATCCATTTGTACAGAAATTATCATCATTATGCATTTTAGAACCTCCTAAATCACCTCCATAAGCCCAAAAAACTTCACCTTTATCTGTTTTTGTTTTCATTCCTTGATCTACCCAATCCCAGATAAACCCGCCTTGCATTTTCTTGTTACTTGCTATAATATCCCAATATTCTTGAAAATTACCATTACTATTTCCCATAGAATGTGAATATTCACACATTATATACGGTCGTTTTTTATCTGAATCCGCATACTCTTTCATACTTTTAATTCCAGGATACATTGGAGCTACAATATCTGTATCCGTGTTTTCTCCTGCCTGTTCAAATTGTACTGGTCGAGTGGTATCTGCTTGTTTTAACCATTTATAGGCATCGTAAAAAGTAGGGCCATTGCCACACTCATTTCCCATAGACCATATAATAATAGAAGGATGATTTTTGTCTATTTCAAACATTCTTTTTATCCTGTCCATGTGTGCTGGTTTCCATTCGGGTAAATAGGATGGGTGTTTTGATTGATCAAACCAATTTTGCCATTCTGCTCCCATACCATGAGACTCTATATTGGCTTCATCTACAACATAAAATCCATATTGATCACATAAATCATAAAAATAAGGGTCATGAGGATAATGACACATACGAATTGAATTGATATTGAATTGTTTCATCAATTGAAGATCCTTAACCATTAATTCTCTATCAGGTACATGACCTGTTGTATCATTATGTTCGTGTATATTTACTCCTTTTACCAGTATAGCTTTTCCATTTACTAATAATTGAGAATCTTTAATTTCTACTTTTCTAAATCCTGTTTTTTTAGAAATAACCCCAATTACTTTTCCTTTATTATCGGTTAATGTAAGGGTGTATTTGTATAAATTTGGAGTTTCAGAATTCCATTGTTTTACATTTTCAATTGTTTTTTCAAAACTAATTTTTTGATTTACAGAAACCACTTCCTTCGTATCTGAAAAAATTTGATTTCCTTCCAAATCAAATAAAGCAATAGTTACTTTTAGTCTTTTAATTTTGCTGTCGGTAAAATTTCTAACAGTAACATCAGCACTAAATAATCCATTTTTATATTGGTTGTCCAATCCGCTGTTTACCCGATAATCCCAAATAGTAGTTTTAGGTAAAGCCTGTAAAGATACATTTCGTTCTATACCAGTTAACCTCCAGAAATCTTGGTCTTCTAAATAACTTCCATCATGCCAACGGAACACTTGCACTGCAATTAAATTTTCTCCTTTTTTCAAGAAAGAAGTAATATCAAATTCGCCAACTGTTTTGGAACATTTGGTCATTCCTACTTCTTTACCATTCAAAAAGATTCTTGCATAACCTGTAATAGATCCAAAATTAAGTAGCACTTCTTTATCTTTCCAATTTTCAGGAATCGTGAAAGTTCTTCTATAAGTACCAACTGGATTATAATCTCCTCCTATAAAAGGGGGGTTTTTAGGAAATGGATACGTGATGTTAGTATAAATTGGAATATCATAACCTTGCATTTCCCAGTTAGAAGGAACTTTTATGTCATTCCAATTGGAGACATTCAAATCTGGCGCGAAAAAATTCAAAGGTCTTAGCGTTGGATTCTTTACAACATTAAATTTCCATACTCCATTTAAACTTTTATAAAACTCCGACTTTTCAGGATTATTTACATTTGCCAAAGCTAGGTTTTCATATAAAATAAAGTTGCTTCTTGCAGCTTCTTTATTTCTTTCAAAAACCTGTTGGTTTTCCCACTCGTTAGGGGCGATTTGTGCAAAATTAACTTGTGTAGTCAAAATCAGTAATAGTGCAAATAGTCTGTTTCTTATTTTAGTATTCAATTTAATTAAATTTACATTAAAATTTCTTTTATTATATGTTATTGTAACAACATAACAGGCCGATTAATTTATATTTAAATAATTAACCTAATGCAAATAAACATGTTTTTGCAGCATATAAAGGGGGAGGTATTGTTATAATAAAGGGGTCTATTTAATATTTTTTATCAATATTATATAATTTAAGGAAATAAAAAACTAATTCAATTTTTTATAGGTAAAATTTCAATATAATTATTGATTTTAATAGGGGTTTTGATACTCATCCGCATGTTAATTTAAATGAATTATTAATGACAAATACTTCTATTTAATGTAAAAAAAACAGGGTGTATGCGAATGTCAATTAAAACAAAACAAAACTATTCTTCTAATAGAATCCTCTTAATTTTTAGTATTGATTTGTGTCAATTTGTTGTAATATTTAATATTTTATTTTAAACTGTTTTGCAATAGTAAAAATAATCATTGCCTTTATAATTTGGCGTTTATTAGACTAGTAAACGGAACAAAACTTCTCGAATCGCTTATAACTTAAACGGACAATTACCCTAAATACTAATTTCAACAACTGTGCTAAAGACAACGCATCTTTAGTTTTATTTCATAAAAAAACTCTCAAGAATAAATCCTTGAGAGTTTAAAAATACATTTAAATTCTATAAGAGAAGTTAATTAGTTTTTGATGAATTTTTTAACAGTAGATTCACCATTTGTAACTGCTTTTAGGAAATAAATCCCTCTGCTTAATCCGCTAACATCAACACTTCCTTGATTGCTGATAGAACGTGTAGAAAGCACTTGTTGTCCCGAAATATTTAGAACAGAAATTTTTAAATCTCCTTTAAAACTAATATTTAAATTAGTGTCAGCCGGATTTGGATACATTTTAAAAGCTCCTTGCTGAAATTTATCAGTACCTAAAGCTGCCGGGGAACTTAAATGAAATACATAAGTAGTAGCATTGCCACATTTATCAGTGTAAATACCAGTTACATCATCAGTTTCACCAGCAGAAAGTGTAGATAATAGAGTTATTGTTTTATAAGTTGCAGATGGGCCACTTACATAACCTGAAGAATCAGACCAACTATAAGTACCGTTTGAATCTCCTGTCCCAGGGTTGATTTGCAAATCAGCCGATACAGAAAATGTAGTTAAAGGATCAATTGATAAGCTAATATTGACACTAGTGCTTGCTGTTGTTAAATTATTAACCCATTTACCAGCAATAGCGTAATTAGGAATTGGTGCTATAAAAACACATGTTGCTGTAGAACTTAGTGTGTAAACAAAGTTAGTTATAAAACCACAAGTGTCTTTATAAGCTCCTGTTAAAGTACGAGTTTCACCTCCAGCAACATTAGTAAACGCTGGATCGTAAGCAAATTGAAACTTACCAGTATTAGCGCCATTAGTTATAGCAGTCATTCCATTATCGTCAGTCCAAGAAATAGACCCTCCATTCAATTCTACTCCTATTGTAACCTTTGGAGAATAGGTTGCTGAATAAAATAAAGGAGCAATAGCGTTAGGACTGCTAGCAAGAAGTGCTTTTGGATTATCATGCCAGTTACCATCTCCCGTACTGTAATAAAAACCGGGTGCATTAGCAATACAAGTAGCTGCAGAACTCAAATTATAAACAAAATTAGTTGTATTACCACAAGTGTCTAAATAAGTTCCTGTTAAAGTACGATTTTGACTAAATCCTGTAAAACTAGGGTTATATTTGAATTCAAACTTATCACTTGTACTAGGTACAGCAGTCATTCCATTATCATCATTCCAAGTAATAGAACCACCTTTTAAGTGTGCGCCTATTGTAACTGATGTTCCAATCTGTAAAGGAGCAATAGTGTTGGGGCTACTGGCAAGAACGATGCTGCCATCATCATGCCAACCTGTTCCGCTTAAGTCGTTATAGTAAAAAGATGGAGCTCCAGGAGTACAAGTTCCTGTAGAACTTATTGCAAAAATATAAGAACTTATAGTGCCACAAGCATCAGTGTAAGTTGCTGTTAAAGAACGTGTTTCACCAGCTGCTGTAAACCCTGGGCTATAGGTTTTATCGCCCCCTCCAGTAGCAGTAAATCCTAAACCATCGTCATAAGAAACGGAGTCGCCACCATTCAAATGCAAGCCTACTGCAACAGTTCCTGAAAGCGGGATCGGAGCAATAGTGATAGTATTTACACCCCCTACAACAGTTACAGGAGCTGGATCTACCCAACCAGAACCGTTGTTGTCGTTGAAGTAAAAACGAACAGGAGCTGTAGAAGGAACACATACAGTTGTAGAACTTAAATTATAAACATAAGTAGTTGGAGTACCGCAATTATCAGTATAAACTGCTGTTAAAGTACTTGTTTGACCATCAGCCGTAAACGCTGGGGTATAGGTAAAATCAGTAGCCGTTCCTTGAGAACCGATAGAATCACTCCAAGCAACAGAAGTTGAACTACCTCCACTTTTATGTAAACCAACTTGAATTGTTCCTCCAACTAGTATAGCAGGAACTGTTATTGTATTAACACCACCTACCACATCTACTGTAGCTGGATCAGTCGACTTAGAAGGATTGTGGTTATTGTAATAAAATGCCGGAGCAGCTACAGGTGTGCATACTAGCGGAACACTTAAATTATAAGTATAGGTAGTGCTTTTAAGACAAATATCAGTATATACACCTGTTACTGTACAAGTTTGACCTGCTGCAGTAAAGCCTGGGTCAAATGAAAATTCTCGAGTAGTACCAGTAAATCCATTACATCCAGTCCACGCAATAGTACCTGTGCTCGGGTTTATGCCTAACATAATTGTGTTTCCAATTGCCATTTCAAGGTTGATAGTAGTATCGGTTGTGGCTTTATTTACCCACCATGTACCGTCTGATATTCTGTAGTAAGGAATTGGATTTGGACTAATACAACCTGTTACATAAGAAATATTCCAGGTGTAGGTCCAAGGTGTAGTTGAACATCCTGTGCCTAAAGTTGTACTAGGAGTTACTGTGATTTCTACTTTACAAGCATCACCAGCAACCGTTACAGGATTGGCAACGGCATATTCATTAGTCCCTCCATAATTGGTTTCATTTACCGTAGTTGTAGGAGTAGTAGATCCGTTTTTATAAACGTTGATAGTAAAAGTAGCTCCCGCAGTTTTTGTTTTTGCTAAGTTAGCCCCAATTCCACATTGAAATTTAGTTACAGCTTTATCTACAAGAATAGTTTTGCTGCTACTTGCTGGATCTTTATCGTCGTTCCATCCAGTAATATTGTAATAGCAATTGATGCTAGTACAACCCCCCCTAACGTTTTGCGCTACAGCAAGTGTAATGCTAAATAACATTAAAAAGGCGGTTAATAAAAGTAATTTTTTTGTTTTCATAAAATAAGTTTTAAAATAATTGATAAAATATTTTGTATTGTAATTTTTATAACAGCAAATTAACCTGTTTTTTAGGGGTTCATAGGAGGTGTTTTTATTATTTTATGGGGGGCAATTATGTTTTTATATAAAATGTCACCTGTTTTTAACATATAAAAAACGAATATTATTTTTAATACTTGGATTTGATAGTGAATTAAAATTTGCAAATTGTTGGTTTGTGTAAAATTTCAAATATTTTACACCATGTCTGGAATGCACCTTACGACCGCACTCGAGATGAAAGGTAATTAATCGATCAGCTGTAAAATATACTTACATATTGTAACGCTCTTTTTAATCTAAACATTGGGGGTGTTTTTTCAACTCAGTTCCTTTTTACAAATTTTCAATAGGGACAAAGTTAGAAAGGAGCAATAATGGCTTTTTGCAACTTGGCATAAAAAAACCATCAAGAATTTATTCTAGAAATCTTTATAATTAAATTAGAGAAAGTATTTGTTTTTGATAAACTCTTTAACTGTTGATTTATCATTTGTAACTGTTTTTAGGAAATATATTCTCTTACTAAATGGCTCTTATAAATTCTTCCTTAATTTATTATAGCGCTGGTAGTAATTTTTTTGATCCGCATAATTTATCCTTGAAATATCGAAATCACCATTATGGATTTTATTATAAAAATTATCCGTTGAGTTTGGATAGATTTTAAAACCTCTTAGTTTAAATTTAACAGTACCCAAACTAATAAAAGAAACTTAAATTATAGGTTTAATTAGTTGCATTATTACAACTACCGTATTTTGACTTCGCTCGGACTGACAAAAATAATTGGACTATAAGGAACTAAAAATAGTATTGCATTTGTCTTTGTATAAAAAGGGGGGTTTCTCGAGAACGGACTTAAAGATTCAAACCAAAAAAGTTTACAAAAAGAATTGTAAATAAAAAAGGCCGCCATAAATGGCGGCCTTTAAAAAAGAAAACTGTAATTATTGTTTAATCAATTTTTTAGTAATGATTTCATTATTCAATGCATTTGCAATTTGAACAAAATAGATACCATTATTCAAAGATGAAATGTCTTGACTAATTGTATTCGTTCCTTCTTGCAATTTAACTGCTTTAGGACTTACAACAAGCGTACCATCAAATGAATAAACTGATACTTCAACAACACTAGTATTTGAAACCGTTACATCAACATTAAATACTCCTGATGTAGGGTTAGGATAAACTTCTGTTGAACTAACTTCATTTTGAGAAGCTAATCTAACAACTGGACAAGCAGTACTTGTTAATGAAATTGTTTTTGCAACAGTAGAAACACCGCAAGAATTTGTAGCTTTAACTGTTATTATGTTTTTAGTTTTTGATGAAGTAACTCCAGAAAAACTAACTACAACTGTAGTTGTTCCTTGACCAGAAACAATTGATGCTCCATCAGCAAAAGTCCAAACATATTCTGTAGCTCCAACAACAGCTGGAATTGAAAATGTTTGATTAGCACATCTTGTAAATGTAGCGCCACCTGTAGCAACACCAATTGCAGGCATTAAAGTAGATAATACAACTGTTTTATTTAATGCACTAGGACCTACTCCGTTTACTGAAGCGATAACAATAGATTTATCTGCTGCAAGAGTAGTTGCAATAGCAACAAAACCCTGAGGTAAAGCTACTGTAAATGTTAAATCGCTTGTTGTTAATTCATTTGTACCATTGTCTAGATGACTAGCAGAAGTAACTACTGAACCAGTTGGAGCAGTAATAACATAAGAAGTTGCAACAGCTGAAGCAGCCATTGTGTACTCATAAGAACTACCACCACAAACACCAGCTATTTGACCTGTTACTGTAGCTACGGCAGCAGGAACTGCTGAAGTAACTTTTAACAATTTAGCAGTAGATGAAGTAGATGGAATTACTGTTACAGCTGAGTTACTAGTTGAAGAAGATCCAACACCATTAACCGCTTTTGCACCTAAATACAAACTAGTTGTTCCAGTAGCAACACCAGCAAAATCAACAGTGATTACATTAGATGTACCACCAGATAATTGAGTAACACCTGAAGGCAATTCCCAAGTATAAGAAGTCGCTAAAGCAGAAGCCGTTGCAGTTAATGTTAATGGAGTAGGTGTACCAATATATTTACTAATAACTGCTACTGCAACCAAAGGAGCAGCATCATTAGTTAATTTCAAAGCAGCTGGAGCAGCAGGAACTGTTGCAACAAGTGCTAACGTTTTAGTAGTTACTGAAGCACCAATTTTGTTTTTAGCTCTAACTCCTACAGATAAACTAGTAGTACCAGCATCAAAAGTCACAACAATTAAATTAGATGTAACTCCAGATACCGCGTGAACACCAGTTGGTAAATCCCACTCGTAAGTAGTAGCCAAAGAAGAAGGCGTAGCAACCAATAAAAATTGAGTGTTTGTACCAACAAAATTAGTAATATTTGTTACCGCTAATGAAGTATCAGCACCTTCTGTATTATTTGTCATTTTGATTGCAGCAGGAACAGCAGGAACAGTAGCTGTTAATGCTAATGATTTAGCAACAGCAGTAGTACCTACATTATTTATAGCTTTTACACTAATACTCAATGCAGTTGTAGCAACATCAGTAACACCAGCAAAATTTACAGTGATTACATTTGTAGAACCACCTGATAATTTATTAACCCCTGTAGGTAATTCCCAAACATAAGAATCTGTTGCAGTTGCAGTTACTGAAGGAGTAGCTGTCAATGTTAACGCTGTATAAGTACCCATGTATTTTGCAAAATTTGTAATTGCAACAGGTAATGCAGGAGAAACAACTGTTATTGAAGCATCTGTCAATTTTAAAGCAGAAGGTGCTGCAGGTAATGCTTTAGAAATAGCTAAAGTTTTTGCAGCTGATCCACAACCACTAGCATTTACAGCTTGTACAGTAATGGAACCAACAGCTCCAGCACCGGCAGGAACGTTAAGATAGTTAACGGTAATACTATTAGTACCTTGACCTGATAAAAGTGTAGCCCCATTAGGAACAGTCCACAAATAAGAAAGTGTAGCATCTGAAACTGAATAAGTAAATACAGCATTTGTACCAACATAAGGACCAACGGCTACTGCTGAAGCAGCTACTGGCACAGCTAAAGAATTTAAAGGTCCAACTCCTGTAATAACAGAAGCAAGATCAGTAGGTAACGCATTTATAGTAATAGTTAAAGGAGATCTTGCGCTTTCAACATTATCAGTAGTAGTTGTTACGTAATAAGTCCCAGTTGTAGTTGAAGGAGCAGTAACTGCTAAAGCAGCAGTTGATGCTAAAGCTAAAGTAGCTGGTTTTGCATCTTTGTAAAATTTCAAAGAAGAAACTCCTACTATCGCTCCAACAGTTGTTCCTTTACAAACACTTGTAGGAAGTTGTTCAACTGTTGCTGGAACACTTAAATTATAAACATAAACAGTTTGAGTACCACATTTGTCAGTATAAGTTCCTGTTACAGTAGCACTTTTACCTATAGCAGTAAAGCCTGGAAATGTAATTTCGCTAGCATTTGGAATAATCAAACCAGTAGATGATGTCCATGAAACAGTACCAACTGCATTACTTGGAGTTCTATTGATACCTAATACAATTGATTTTCTAATTGCCATAGAAATAGAAGTAGAAAGAACAGTTGGGTCTTGAGTTACAACACCTGCAGGAGTTACCCCTTCAGCGTAAACAATAGACGCGTCGTTATTGTAGTAAGGAGCCGGAGCAGAATGAATACATATTGCATTCAAAGTAAATACATACGTACTGGTAACGCCACAAACATTTGTTTTAGATGCAGTTATGGTACGTGTTTGGCCTTCGGCAGTAAATGCTGGGTCATAAGAAAAAGTACTAGCGGTTCTTGAAACAAAACCGTCGGTTCCAGTCCAATCAAAACTTAGACTTGGATTAATACCTAAATTAGCAGTTTTCCCTAATTCTACATCAAAACTGATAGCAGTATCGGTTGTCAATTTATTTACCCATCCATTACCGTTATTATAATAAGGAAGTGGAGTTGCAGAAGTACATACCGAAGTAATGTGAAAAGTATATAATTTTGCGGTACCACAATTATCTGTAAAAGAAGCAACTACATCACGTGTTTGACCACCAGTAGTGAAATTTGGTTGATACGTAAATTCACCACTAGTTTTATTTAATGCTAAACCATCTGTCCAAAGAGCAGTAAGCCCCCCTGGATTAATTCCTAATATAACAGTACTTCCTAATTGTACATCAAGATTAGTTGTTGCAGTATCTGCAGCATTATGCCAACCTCCGTTATTGTAATAAGGAGTATATGCAAGAGGAACACAAAGTGTTGCTGCTTGTAAAGTATAAGTATAAGCAATAGTGCTACAACCAGTATTGTAAGTTGCTGTTAATACTTTTGTTTGACCTGAAGTTAGATTTGGATAGTAAACAAATTGACTGCTAGTGCTAAGACTAGCATTACTTGCATCACTCCATACAACAGTACCTCCATTTAAATGCACACCAACTTCAATTTTCGCAGTACTTCCAGGCGAAAAAAGAGTAGAAATAGTAGTATTACGATTTGCATCGAATGTTGTTGAACCATCATTCCAACCTCCAGTACCATTATCTTGGTGGTAAAAATTACCTACAGTACTAGGAGTACATGTATTAGCAGAAGTTACAGTAAAGGTAGTTACTTGTGCAGGAGTACTAGAGCAATTACTTGTAACAGTAGCTGTTACAGTACGGATCTGAGGACCTGCAGGATTATAAGTAAATTTTGGATTATATGTTTTATTACCACTACCACTTGCAGTCCATCCTAAACCGTCACTATACGCAACAGTACAACCAGAACCTAAATGAGTGCCAAGTACAACATTCGCTGCTGTACCAAGAGATATTACACCAGGTATAGCTATAGTACCACTAACTGCTGTAGCTGGATCTTTCCAACCACTACCTACGTTGTTGTTGTAATAAAAAGTCGTAGTACTAGGCACACAACCAGTCGCAACATTAAAGTTATAAGTATAAGTCCATGGAGTACTACACCCTTGAGCAGTAGTTCCATTAGGCGTTACTGTCATTACAGCTTGAACTGCTGCACCAATAGTAAAGTAAGACGCAGGAATAGTTGGCTCCCATGCTGAACCGTAACTACCTGAACCCTTTGTTATCGTACTCTGATAAACTCCATCTTTAGAGATGGCAATTGTAAAGGTTGAGATTTGACCCCAATCTAAATAAGTAGGGCTAACACCTACTTTTACTGCTGCTGCAATAGGTACATTTGGTACTGTAACAGAAGGATTAGCAGTATTATCATTAGTGGTTGTACCATTAATGATATAATACTGATTAACGTTTGCGGTACAGTTCCCCCGGAACTGCGCTACCGAAACCGTAGCGGTTAACATCATTAACATGATGGTTAAATAAGATAAGAATTTGTTTTTCATAAATAATAGTTTAAAAATTAATTAATGGTTAAGTTTCATAGGTTGTAAAACTTTTGAAAAACAAATTAAGATAATTTTGAGAAAAGTTTTTAGGGGGTATTTGTCATTTTTGAGGGGGTATTTGTGTAAATAGCACACTTATTTAAGCGCTATAAAATGAATGAAGCAGTTTATGCTGCATTTTTTTATAAGATGTGTTTTTTTTACCGTCAATTTTATAGCATATCTTTTTTTAAAGTCAGCTGCAGAACCAATGAACGTCAGTTTGTTAGTTTTACTGAAATCGGGCTTGATTTCCTTTCTGTATCAGAGGGTAGCGAAGCGAAAACCCTTTTAAAGATCCTCTTAAAGTAGTTTCAAAGCAAGTAGAATTTCACAATAGGTATTAAAAAATAGAATAAATTTACTTTGAGGATCAACGCAATAATACTATCTGAAATAGTGCAGGATTTTAAAAATATTAATTTTCTATTGTTAGAAAAGAGCCATATTGTTTTTAAAAATGAAATAAAAAAAAGGGGTATTTCGATTAACATAAGCATATAAGTAATTAGAAAAATATATTGTCGCAATATCAAAATACGATAACAATTATCAAAAAAGTTTTTGCCACAGATTCGAAGAATTTAAAAGATTTTTAATCTAGGTGGCGAATTAATCTGTGCTAATCTTTGACCCAAGACCAAAGGTCGAATAGGCGAAGCAAATCTGAGGCAAATAAATTTATGGCTTCATTAAAACAAGACATTAAATTTTGTCCATTACTAAGATATAAAAAATAGAATAGAAGTTTGCGGAGGTGTTGATTTGTATTTTGGTGACCAAATTCATTTTGGATTTACTCATACTGTGTCATATCTTCTGTATAAGAAGTTGCATTTATTAATGCAATTTAGTCTAAAAAAAGGAGTCGTTATTAACCTCACAATTTAGACTATAAAAAAAACTCTCAAGAAATGAATCTTGAGAGTTTTAAAGTAAAAAAATATTTGGAGGTAATTGTTATTTTTTGATGAATTTTCTAACGATAGATTCTCCATTTGAAACCGCTTTCAAGAAATAAGTACCAGTACTTAGAGTACTAACATCAACACTACCTTGTTTGTTGATAGCGCGTGGAGAAAGTACTTGTTGTCCAGAAATATTTAGAACAGAAACTTTTAGATCTCCATTGTAATTAATGTTTAAATTAGTTACAGCTGGATTTGGATACATTTTAAATCCTCCTTGTGTAAATTTATCCGTAGCCAATGCCTTGTCATCTACAATAATTGAGAAGGTATAGGAAGCCTTAGCTGCAGGATTACAACCGTCATCATAGGTAATAGTTGCCGTTAATTGACAAGATTCTCCAGTAATATCATTAAAAACAGGCTCTCTTACAGCAGTATTATCTAATTCTAATGCACCTGCACCAGTCCAAGAATATACATATTTACCATTTGTAGGCCATGGACCAAATTTAACAGTAGATCCACCAGTTATGTTAATTATTCCTGGAGTTGCAGAAGTCATAGCATCAGCCCAGGTAGCTGTACCCGCTTGGTAATTTGCCTGAGTAATAGTTTGCACAATTGGTGTACATACTAACGGAGCACTAAAATTATAAACATAAGTAGTTTGTTTACCACAAGTAGCAGTATAAACTCCTGTTAATGTACAAGTACCACCACCAACAGTAATGTTTGGGTTAAATGTAAATTCTTGATCAGCTCCTATGAATCCATTAGTTCCAGTCCAAGAAATAGTTCCACTTTTTGGATTGATACCTACTATAATTGAAGTATTAGGATTCAAAACAATATTGATGCTGTAATCAGTAGTTAATTTATCTGTCCATGAAGCAATAGGATCCTTGTAGTAAGGAATTGGGCTAGAAATACAATCTGAAACAACAGTAAGAGTATAAGTATAAGTCCAAGGAGTTGTACATCCCTGAGCATTTGTGCCATCAGCAATTGGAGTTATTGTCATTTCAGCAGTAACAACATCTCCAGCATTAGCAAATAAATCACCTGTTAAAGTTGGTTGCCATTTATCGCCATAGGTAGCAACAGTTGCTTTGGTTATTGTATATTGAGGCTCTCCGTTTTTGGACACAATAATGGAGAAGTCAGCTGTCTTATCCCAATCTAGATAAGTAGGAGAAATACCCACTTGTACAGCCGCTCCAATTCCAACATTATAGCTTTTAGCATTTGCATCTGTAAAGTCATCGGAGAGTGCACCATCAATTTTAATGTAAGCACTAGTAGCTCCTGAAGTACAGGTTCCTCGCTGCGCTGTTGCAGATAAAGAAAAAACCACCATAAAAATGGCAGTTAAAAAAAGTAGTTTTTTTGTTTTCATAAAAAGATTTTAAATTATTTGATAAAAATTTTGTTTGATAGTTTTTGAATTAAAAACTTAATACACAAATTTATGCCATTTTATAAGGTCTTAAGGAGGTGTTTTTATTATTTTATAGGGGTCTATTTTGTTTTTGTTAATAATACGTCCTGTTTTTAAATCAAAAAATACAGATTTAATTTTTTATTTTTGAATACCGTGTATAATTCTAAGTACTACTCTTGATTTGAAATGACTAATGATTTGGAACAGATTTTAATTAAGTAGAGCGGAAATTTTCACACCTAATTAGCGGTAGAACGAAAACTAATAATCAAAAAAAAATATTTTTTTAAATGGTTAACTTCTTAAAACACATCAGTTTTATTTACGTTAACAAAAAAATTGTAGGGTAACTTTTTATGTGTTTCTTTAAATAAAATAGTCAAAAAATCGTTAGACCATAGTTAGCTTTCACTCTTATTCTAATAATTATTATTTCAATTCCAATAAAATTATTAATTTCCATTAAAAAAACATGAAAAATAATCTTTTAAATCTACTGTTTATTTTGCTAATGTCAATTGGCATAATGAATGCACAACAATCCCAATCGGGTAGTTTTAGCGCTGGTAAAAATGAATTTGTACTGAACGGAAAACCTTTTATTATTCGTGCCGGCGAGTTGCATTACAGTCGCATTCCAAAGCAATATTGGGAACACCGTATTCAAATGTGCAAAGCGATGGGCATGAATACGATTTGTATTTACCTATTTTGGAATTTTCATGAACAACAAGAAGGTATTTTTGACTTCAATGGTCAAAAAGATGTAGCTGAATTTGTTCGTCTAATTCAAAAAAATGGAATGTATTGCATCTTGCGTCCAGGACCTTATGTATGTGCCGAATGGGATATGGGAGGTTTGCCATGGTGGTTATTGAAAAAGAAAGACTTGCAAGTGCGTCGTCGTTCCGATCAATTTTTTATGGACAAAGTGCAAATTTATTTGAAAGAAGCCGGTAAACAATTAGCTCCTTTGCAAATTCAAAATGGTGGTCCAATTATAATGGTTCAAGTTGAAAATGAATATGGAACTTGGGGTGATGACCAAAAGTATATGGAAATCATGCGCGATGGCATTCGTTCTGCAGGTTTTGATAAGGTTCAATTATTGCGTTGCGACTGGTCTTCTAATTTTCATCGATATAAATTAGATGGTGCTGTAAATGCCTTGAATTTTGGTGCAGGATCAAATATAGACGACCAATTCCGAAAATTTAAAGAAATAAATCCAACATCTCCATTGATGTGCGGCGAATATTGGACCGGTTGGTTTGATCAATGGGGTCGTCCACACGAAACTCGTGACATCAATAGTTTTATAGGAAGTTTAAAAGATATGATGGATCGTAAAATATCCTTCAGTTTGTATATGGCTCATGGTGGAACTTCTTTTGGTCAATGGTCTGGCGCCAATGCACCGGCTTATGCCCCTACGACTTCCTCGTATGATTATAATGCTCCAATTGATGAATCAGGAAATCCGACTGATAAATTTTATGCCATTCGTGATTTGCTGAAAAATTATTTACAAGAAGGCGAAGTATTGCCTAAAATACCTGCGAATCCTGAAAAAACAATCACAATTCCTAGTATTGAATTTTCAAAAACGGCGAATATTTTTGATAATCTGCCCGTTGGTAAACAAACGGAAAACATACAAACTATGGAATTCTTCAATCAAGGTTGGGGTTCTATTGTATATCGCAAAGAAATACCAGCTTGCAATCATGCTCAAAAATTGTTTATTAAGGATGTGCATGACTGGGCAACGGTATTTATAAATGGTATAATTGTTGGGAAGTTAGATCGTCGCAAAGGCGAAAACACCATAGAACTTCCTGCGATGAATTGGAAATCTCGTTTAGATATTTTCGTAGAAGGTATGGGACGGGTTAATTATGGCGAAGCAATTATTGACCGCAAAGGAATAACCGACAAAGTTGTTTTATCAGACGATAAATCAGAAACGGAACTCAAAAACTGGACGGTTTATAATCTACCTGTTGATTACGAATTTCAGAAAAAAGCTAAATTTAACTCAAAACTAGCAAATGGGCCAGCTTGGTATAAAGCGACTTTTAAGCTAACCCAAACAGGTTATACTTATCTTGATATGAGTAGTTGGGGAAAAGGTATGGTTTGGGTAAATGGATATAATTTAGGTCGTTTCTGGAAAATAGGACCAACACAAACATTATGTGTTCCTGGTTGTTATTTAAAAAAAGGAATCAACGAAATCTTAGTTTTGGATGTGGATAAACCGTCAACAACTAGTATTGCAGGATTAGATCATGCCATTTTAGATGTCATTGGTAAAGAAGATACGAAATATCAAAAAACAGCTAAAACCTTGAATTTAAATGGACTTAACGCTGTTGTAGCAGGAGCGTTTTCTGCTGAAAGTGGCTGGAAATTGGTTGACTTACCTGAAATTTCTACGGGAAGATATTTCTGTTTTGAAGCTTTAAATGCGCAAAAAGAAAATGATAATACTACTGCTGTTGCTGAGTTTGAAATTATTGGTGAAGATGGAAAAGCAATTTCGTCCATCAACTGGAAAGTGGTGTATGTTGACAGTGAAGAAACAGAGAAAGCCGCTAACGGAGCCGATAAATTATTTGATATTCAAGAGTCCATTATTTGGCAAACAAAAATTGGTGATAAAGCAAACCATCCGCATCAGGTAGTGATTGATATGGGAAGTGACGTAAAAGTAAAAGGCTTTCGATTGCTTCCACGTACCGATAAAAATACAAAAGGGATGGTGAAAGACTATCGTTTCTTTTTAGAAAAAAAAGCATTTAAGTTTTAAGAAATTAATAGACAAGCAATGAAAATAAAAAAAACAATTATTTTGTTATCCGGGATCGTGCTACTAGCTGGTTGTTCGAATACAAAAAAAACGATTGCTGCATCAGGCGATTTTAAACAATGGGCGCAAACTCCTCCAATGGGATGGAACAGTTGGGATTGTTATGGGCCAACGGTTGAAGAGCATGAAGTTAAAGCAAATGCGGATTACATGGCAAAGGAACTAAAGCAATTTGGCTGGGAATATGTTGTGGTTGACATCCGATGGTTTGTAGAAAATGACAAAGCAGGAGGTTATAATCAAACCAATCCTCGCTATGCGATTGACGAATATGGTAGGTATCAGCCCGCAGTTAATAGGTTTCCATCAGCTAAAGATGGAAACGGTTTTAAACCACTAGCAGACTATATTCATAGTAAAGGACTGAAATTTGGGATTCATATTATGCGTGGTATTCCTAAAAAAGCGGTTGAAGATAAATTACCCATAAAAGGAACAAACGGGATTACAGCCGATAAAATATACAGTACCGAAATACAGTGCGAATGGTTAAAAGATAATTATACCGTTAAAGCCGACAAAGACGGAGCACAGGCTTATTACGATTCCTTATTTGAACTTTATGCACAATGGGGAGTCGATTTTGTAAAGATTGATGACTTGTCTAGACCGTATCACGAGGATGAAATCAACTTAATCAGAAAAGCGATTGATAAATCGGGACGCAAAATTGTATTAAGTACTTCGCCTGGTGAAACCCCAATTGCAAATGCAAATCATGTTCGAGAACATGCCAATATGTGGCGTATGGTCGATGATGTTTGGGATACTTGGGGACATATTACTCATTTGATGGAAGTGTGCCAAAAATGGTATACGTATATAGCATCAGGAACATGGCCAGATTGTGATATGATTCCGTTAGGGAGAATATCCGTTCGTGGAGAAAGGGGAGAAGATCGTATGACCCGATTAACCCATGCAGAGCAATATACCTTGATGAACTTATTTACTATTTTTAAATCGCCCTTGTTTTTTGGAGGTGATTTACCGAGTAACGATGCTTTTACGCTGTCATTATTAACCAATAAGGAAGTGATGAAAATGCACAATGAAAGCACTGCGGTAAGACAACTTTTTCAAACCGATGGAAAAGTAGCTGTAACATCTAAAAACGCAAAAACTGGAGAAGTCTATTTGGCTCTTTTTAATATGTCTGACAAACCATCTGTAGCCATTAAAGTGGAGTTAAATTCGATAGGTGTAAAAGACGGAGCCAAAGTAACAGAACTGTGGACAGGTAAGGATTTAGGAACTATTTCGGGTACATTTGTACAGGAATTGGCTCCACATTCTAGTGGATTATTTAAAATAAGTAAATAGACGTTTTAACTTTATTCACAAAAGGAAAGTCGGATTAAAAACAATTGTTTTTAGATATACTGGAGAGGTTAACTTTTTTTGATAAAGTTAACCTCTCCTTATTTTTTATAGATATTTAAAGAAAAGTTTTTTAGTTTTAAGTAAGCCTAAAGAGGCTATTTTTTAATTTATAATTAATTTCAATTATTTATAATTAATTCATTTTTTTTGTTAAAAAAACAAAATAGTAGCAATAAATACGCGAATGCCCCCCATAAAATAATAAAAACACCCCATCTAAATCCTTAAAAAAAAGGTTAATTTGCTAAGGTACAATTACAATGCAAAACTTTTATTTTGAATAGATTACACCCAAAAGAGGTATTTGCTAATTATCCCAAAAAACATTAAAAAACCACATAAACATGATTTTAAGTAAATTTTATATTAATAAAGTTCTAATTTGCATTTTAACTTTGATTTTTTCTAGTTCAGCTATAGTAGCACAAACAAAGCCTTATTTTGTAAGCAATCAGCATGTTTCTGTTACGACACAGCATAATGATAATTCTAGAGCAGGCTCGAATAATAGCGAAACCGAATTGACAACCACAAATGTAAACACGAATACATTTGGTCTGTTATTTACATTAGATGTAGATGACCAGACTTATTCTCAACCCCTTGTTGTTTCAGATGTAAGTATTGATAGCGGAGTGCATAATGTTGTTTATTTTGCAACGGTAAATAATTCGATTTATGCCTATGATGGCGACAATGGAACATTATATTGGAATAAGAATTATACGCTTTCAGGAATGAGACCACCAAATGCTAAAGATATTAAAGACGTAGGAGGTCTTTGCAATGCAAATTACATGGATTTTAGTGGTAATATGGGTATTGTGGGAACTCCTGTTATCGATAATGCAACTAAAATAATTTATTTTGTTGCGAGAAGCTCCGATGGGACTTCGAATCATCAGTTTTTACATGCGGTGAATATAACTAATGGAATGGATGTAAAAACTCCTGTAGAAATTAAAGCGACCTATGCAGGAACTGGTGACGGATCTGTGAATGGAATTATAACATTCGACCCATTAAAACAAAATCAACGTGCTTCATTGGTTTTATCTAATGGCATTGTTTATATTTCATGGTCTTCTCATTGTGATTGGGGGCCTTATCATGGATGGGTTATGGGTTATAATGCAAGTACTTTGCAGCAACAAATAGTTTACAATGACACTCCAAATGGAGCAGATGGAGGAATTTGGGGAAGTGGTCAAGGTTTGGCTGCTGACGATGCTGGGAATATATACATCTCCGTTGGAAATGGTACTGTGAATCACGGAACTAATGGGAAAGATTATGGAGAAAGCGCTGTTAAATTGACGCCTAGCGGAAATACATTAACGGTTGCTTCTTACTTTACACCCTACAATTACGTTACTTTAAATAATAATGATGCCGACTTTGGATCTATAGGGTCACTACTTATTCCTCATTCAAACTATTACTTAACCGGAGATAAAAATGGCTCATTATATTTGTTAAACAAAGACAATATGGGAGGTATGAATACAACATCAAATGTAGTTAATCAGGAATTAAATTTAAAAACTGCAGGTTCAGAAGAACATTGTCAATTAGCTTATTTTAATAATGGTACCTCTGAACATATATATATATGGGCTGAGAATGATAAATTAAGATCCTATCCTTATGCTTCAGGGAAAATGGGTACCCCAGTATTATCAAGCGTTGCAGGTCCAACGGGATCAAGTGGTGCTGTGTTAAGTGTTTCTTCCAATGCGGGTGCTAATGGGGTTTTATGGGCATCTTTTGCTTTTACGGGTGATGCAGAGCATTATGTTTCTCCAGGGATCCTAAGAGCTTTTGATGCGAATGATGTAACACGTGAATTATGGAATAGTAATATGAATGCTGGGGATAATGTTGGTAAATATGCAAAATTTTCATCTCCAACGATTGCCAATGGCCATGTATATCTAGGAACTTTTTCAAAATCTGTCCAGATATATGGTTTAAAAACACCTGCTAATCCTAGTCCATGTGCAGTACCAATACCGCATTATAATACAGGTAGTTTGATAAACTCGGGTGCTAAAGATGGAGTGAGTATAAATCTTACTGCTGGAAGTGATATTGTTGTTGGAATTAATCCACAAGCTGGAGCGACTCTTTCAATTACAGTTGGTGGAATTCAGGTATATAGTGGAGCAGCAGCAGATTTTACCGTTGTAAACCCTGTTCCTACTGTTGGTGATAAAGCCAATGTTGTGGGACTTTATACAGATTCTTGCGGTACGTTTACCTATACTTGGCATTTAACAGGTTCAACATTTGTACCTTGCCTACCTTCTGTTCAAGCGATTACTCCTTATTACAATTTGAATAAGAGCAATAATTGGACTATAGCAAGTGCAAATACAATACCAGGACAAATTAATATAAAAAGTGGTGATTCCATTAAATTTGGACCACAGCCGACAAGCGGATCATGGTCTTGGTCAGGTGCTTGTATTGCGAATGCTACTACAAGGGAGATCACTTTAAACGCAACATCATCATGTGCGTTAACTGCAACACTAACTTATGATGACGGTTGCAAAACAACTACTACTAAATATGTGTATAAAGTTATTTTGAATAATGTTGCATTAGGTGTAAATAAATTTGAACAGGGAGGTTTTAGAATCTATCCAAACCCTGCTAAAACATTTTTAAATGTTGATTTTGATGGAGATTTAAGTGTTTCGATAATGAATGCTTCTGGACAAGAAATAGTTTCACCACATCCTATTCGCAAACAAGGAGGAGTTGATGTTAGCCTTTTAAGTACTGGAATTTACTTCTTGAAAGCGGAATCAAATGGAGAATCTATAGTTAGAAAATTCATCAAAAACTAAATCTAATCTTTGTTGAATTAAATTTTCTATTCCTACAAAAACCCTCTCAAAGTAGTATTCCTTTGAGAGTTTTTTGTATGAAGACTAGATGGTTTTTTTAACTTTTAATAAAATAACATCACTAGTGTCCACTATAAATTAAAATAAGTTCTTTGAAATTATTGTAAATCTGTATTTTAAGTCTCATTTTAGAGCGTGACGATTTGAAATGAATCTATTATTTTCGTAAATTAACATTACGAATATGAATCACGGAAAATATGTCTTTTCTCAATTAGTTGAATTTCTGCCTCAACGTGTTTTTGATAGATTTGTAACAAAGTATGAT
>Ga0114958_10000444_pt1 | contig 35323 bp, 25 predicted proteins | sample C_130208_EF_Meta_FD_89577 | JGI IMG/M metagenome (GOLD analysis project Ga0114958, IMG submission 89577) | Freshwater microbial communities from Lake Croche, Canada to study carbon cycling - C_130208_EF_MetaG | ecosystem: Environmental > Aquatic > Freshwater > Lake | place: Lake Croche, Canada... | reverse complement strand
TTGATTCCGTATACCCAATATTTACAAAAATTAGCGCCCTATCTTCAGCAAGGAACCATGGAAAGTAATGGTAAAAGCGTGGGACGAGATGGAAAACCGGTCAATTATCAAACGGGAACTATTATTTGGGGAGAACCTGGAACCAATTCACAACATGCGTTTTTCCAATTAATTCATCAAGGAACTAAATTAATTCCAACCGATTTCATTGGTTTTATTAAACCATTACACGGAAATCAAGATCATCATGATAAATTGATGTCGAATTTCTTTGCACAAACGGAAGCTTTATTGAATGGTAAAACAAGTGAGGAAGTTCAGGCTGAATTTTCTAAACAAGGACTTGCGGCAGAAAAAGCGGAGTTTTTGCTTCCATTTAAAGGTTTTGCTGGAAACAGACCAACCAACACTTTTTTGATTAATAAATTGACCCCTGAAAGTTTAGGTTCCTTGGTTGCTTTATATGAGCATAAAATATTTGTACAAGGAGTCATTTGGAATATCTTCAGTTTTGATCAATGGGGAGTAGAATTAGGGAAACAACTTGCTAGTTCTATCTTAGAAGAGATAAATGATGCTAATGTTAAAAAACACGACAGTTCAACAGAAAGTTTGCTTAAATATTTCATTATAAACAAGTAAATTATACAAAATATTTACATTAATTTAAAAAACCTCAATTTGTATAAATTGAGGTTTTTTCATTTAAAACCTATTTTTTCATTTTATTTTTTAAAATTAATTTCTTTTCACACGTCATTGTTGAATAATATTCAAAATAAAAACACATTCTTAACGTTTGCTTAACATATTATTTGGAAAATTTTTAGAATTTCGCGACAACTAATTAAACAAAAAAACATGAAAAAAGTTATTTTTATTTTTATTTTTTTTCTCACGGCAATCGGTTATTCTCAGGTCACTAGTTCTGCGATGTCCGGTACTGTTAGAACGAATACGGGTGAGGGATTACCTGGTGCAACAGTTGAGGTTTTACACAAACCAACAGGAACCAAATATTTTTCTACTACCGATGAATCGGGTAGATATAATGTTCAGGGAATAAGACCCGGAGGTCCTTACACTTTAAAAGTAACTTATTCAGGATATAAAACTTCAGAAGTAACAGAAATAAATGCCCCTTTAGGGAACAACCTAACTGTTAATGCAGTAATAAATGAAGAATTAAATGCATTAGATGAAGTTGTAGTTGTAGCGCAGCGCTCTAACGGAATTATTGCTAAAAGTAGAACAGGTGCTGCTCAGCAATTTTCAAATAGAGAATTAAATGCAATTCCAGTTATAGGTTCGCGATCTATCAGTTCAATCACTAAATACAATGCTAACGCGGGAAGCGGAAGTTCTTTTGGTGGTCAGGATTCGAGGTTAAATAATTTTACTATTGATGGTTCAGTATTTAACGATGGTTTCGGTCTTGGTAGTACTTCACAAGCTGGAGGAAGAACTGGATCTACAGCTATTTCATTAGATGCGATTGAGCAATTACAAATTAATATAGCGCCTTTTGATGTTCGTCAATCTGGGTTTGTAGGAGCAGGAATTAATGCTGTTACTAGAAGTGGAACAAATGAAGTTGAAGGTTCAGTATACAATTCTTTTCGTAATAATCAGAAAACATTTGTGGGAACAAAAGCGGGTGATGTAGTTTTAAAACCAGCTACTTTTAATGAAAAAATATGGGGCGCAAGAGTTGGAGCACCTTTAATTAAAAATAAATTATTTTTCTTCGGTAATTTCGAAACAGTTGAAAACACAAGTCCAGCAACTACATGGACCTCTTCAGGTTCACCACAAGGTGGTGCTCAGGTCTCAAAACCTACTTTTGGTCAAATGCAGACTTTATCTAATTTTTTGCAAGATAAATTTAATTATACTACCGGACCATGGGAAAATTTTGATGCGAGCACATTGTCTAAAAAATTCTTAGCTAGAATTGATTGGAATATTAATGACAATAATAAATTTAGTGCTCGTTATGTTCATCATAATTCATCATCTGATCAATTGACTTCTAATTCAAATTCATTGGGTTATGGAAATAGAAGAACGAATATAAATGCAATGTCTTATCAAAATAGTGGTTATGTTATTCAAGATAACACCCGCTCAATTGTAGTGGAATTAAATAGTAAATTAAGTAATTCTTGGTTTAATAATTTTATTGGAGGTTTTGACAAACAAATTGAAGACAGAGGTTTACAAGGTGGAGGTTTATTTCCTACCATTGATATTTTAGATGGATCAAACACTTTGATTTCTGCAGGTTTGGATCCTTTTACACAAGGAAATAAACTAACCTATTCTACTTTACACTTCACCAATAATTTAACTAAAACAATTGGAAGACATTCTCTTTTGTTTGGTGCTAACTTTGAACATTTCAAATCGAGTAATTTATTTTTCTCTGGTTCAAATGGTGTTTTTACTTTTAGTTCATTAGATTCTTTCTATGCAGCAGCCAATGAATCGGCTAACAACGGAGGTGCTCCCTCTATTAATAATCTTCCTACACGTACACAATTTAGATATTCGGCTCTGCCAAATGCGGAAGAGCCTTTACAAATTTTGAAGTCAAACAAATTGGATTTATATGCTCAAGATGAATTTAAAGTAAGTGATCGTTTTAGAATGACATTTGGTTTACGAGCTTCTGCAGTTTGGTTTGCAGATACAGCACTTGAAAATACAGCAGTAACTGCTATGACTTTTGCTAACGGCGAAAAGTTTAATACTGGTAAAATGCCGGATACACAATATTTATTTGAACCTAGAGTAGGTTTTAATTTAGATGTAAATGGCGATGCAACTACACAAATTCGAGGAGGAAGTGGAATATTTACAGGAAAATCTCCTGCAGTATTCTTATCAAATGCTATCGGAAATAATGGAGTTCTTACTGGTTTTGTAGATGCTACCAGTTCTACTAATCCGACGGTTAGAAATTATGGTTTTACACCAAGACCTAATGATTATTTTATACCTGCAGTTCCAACTTTGCCGTCTACTTTTGAATTAGCCTTCACAGATAGTAAATTTAAGTTTCCACAAGTATGGAAAACTAATTTAGCGGTTGATCAAAAACTTCCTTTTGGCTTCATAGGAACTGTTGAGGGAATTTATCAATCCAATTTAAACGCCCTTAATTATTATAATGCAAATTTTGATGCTCCAGTCGGAATATTCGCTGGACCAGATAGCAGACCAAGATATGCTCGAACAGATAATGGCGTTAGAGTGAATGATAATGTTTCAAGTGCTGTTGTGTTAAACAATACAGATAAAGGATATTTTTATTCTTCAACAGTAAAATTAGAATATCCTTATAAAAAAGGAATTTGGGGATCTATAGCATATACTTATTCAAGTGCTAATGATTTATTGTCAGCAGGTTCTATAGCGTCAGGTTCATGGACAGGAGCAAGATCAGTTAACGGAAATAATTCTTTGCCTTTATCATTATCTAATAATAATACTCCACATAGAATAGTAGGTATATTAGGATATAAAATTGAATATGGTAAAGAAAATGCTGGAGCATCAACTTCTATTAATTTAGGGTATATTGGAGAACAAGCTAGCCCATTTTCTTATTCTTATGGAGGAGATATGAATGGAGATAGAGTGACTAATAATGATTTAATATATGTTCCTAATAATGCAAATGAAATCAGATTTGCTCCAATTACGGCTACTGTTGGTGGTGTTATTAATACAGTAGTTTATACTGAAATTCAACAACAAGCGGCATATGAAGCTTATATCAATCAAGATTCTTATTTGTCAAAAAGAAGAGGTCAATATGCAGAAAGAAATGGAGCCATTTTACCTATGCTACATAGACTAGACTTATCATTAACACAGGACTTTTTTGTTAAAATAGCTGGAAAAAGACATTCGTTTCAATTTAGAGCCGATATCTTAAATTTCACCAATTTTTTAAACAAAGATTGGGGAATTACTCAAAGAGTTACTACTCCAACAATTTTGTCCTATAGCTCAACAAACTCCGCAAATGTACCTTTATTTAAATTAGCGACACAAACAGATAGTGCAGGAAATACTTTTTTAATAAAAGATACTTTTCAAAAAAATGCCTCCATCTTTGATGTTTGGCAAGCACAATTTACTTTAAGATATACTTTCGGGAAATAATCTATTTGTTATCAATAAAAATTAAAAACCTCAATTTGTATAAATTGAGGTTTTTTCATTTTAAGTCAATTATTACTTATTATTTTTTTAAAATTAATTTCTTTTACAGCTTATCTATGAATAATATTTAAAATAAAAATACATTCTTAACGTATGCTTAACATATTATTAGGAAAATTTTTAGAATTTTGCGCTAACTAATTAAACAAAACGAAATGAAAAATTTAAAAAACAATTTGATCTCAGGATTGTTTCTTTTGATTACGACACTTGTGTTTTCTCAAGGAAAAATTAAAGGGACAGTTGTAGACGGGGAACTAAGCAGTTCTTTGCCAGGCGTTAATGTGCTTATAAAGGGTACAAGTATTGGGGCTTCAACAGATTTTGATGGTAAATTTACCTTAACTACATCGGAGTCTTCTGGTCAAGTTGTAATTTCTTTTGTAGGTTACAAATCAGTAACGATGAGTTTCGCAGTAAAAAATGGAGCGACAGTAGATTTAGGAACAATTAAATTAATTGCTGATTCTAATCAATTAGAGGAGATAGTTGTTACAAGCGGTGTTTTGGATATTGCAAAAGACAGAAAAACTCCTGTAGCCGTTTCTACTGTTAGAGCAGCTGAAATAGTTGAAAAATTAGGAAATCAGGAATTTCCAGAGATTTTAAAAAACACACCTTCAGTATACGCTACCAAATCAGGTGGTGGTTTTGGAGATTCAAGAATATCAATACGTGGATTTAGTCAAAACAATATTGCTGTTATGATTAACGGAGTTCCTGTAAATGATATGGAAAATAGTTCAGTATACTGGAGTAACTGGGCGGGTCTTTCGGATGTAACTTCTGCGATGCAAGTTCAAAGAGGTTTAGGGTCGTCTAAATTAGCAATAGCCTCTGTAGGAGGAACCATAAATGTATTGACAAAAGCTTCAGACATGAAAGAAGGTGGATCTGTAGGAACTTCTGTTGCTAATGATGATTATTTGAAGGTTCAGGCCTCTTATAATACAGGCCTTATGAAAAACGGATTATCAGCATCGGTTTTGTTAAGTTCTACGACTGGAAATGGTTATGTAGATGGTACAAAATTTGAAGGTAAGAATTATTATATTGCTTTTGGATATAAAGCCAAAAAACACGATTTTCAATTTACCTTTACAGGGGCTCCACAATGGCATAATCAAAGATCTACCGGGGTAAGTATCGCTTCATTTCTTCAATATGGTTCTAACGGTGAGCCAAATAGAAAATACAATTCTGATGCAGGAACTTTAAACGGTCAGGAGTATAATATGAGAAGAAATTTTTATCACAAACCGGTAGCCTCCTTAAATTGGGATTATAAAATTAATGAGACTACAAAATTATCAACTGTAGTCTATGGATCATGGGGTCGTGGAGGAGGTTCTAACGGAACTGGTGGCGCAAGAGGAAATAATTATTTAAGTGCTGATTTTAAAACAGCTAATGGTTCCGTTGATTATGACAAAATTCAAGCATGGAATTCAGGTCAAGCCGTTATGATTGGTGGAATTTCTAGAACTAGGACAATGACAAATGGTTCTTATTTAAATTCATCAAGTACAGGTAGTGCTTCGAATAATGCAACTGGATTTTCAAGAATTTCCTCATTTAATTCACACGATTGGTACGGAGGAATTGTAAGTTTGAACAAAAAACTAGGTAATTTCTTGACTTTAGACTTGGGGATTGATGCTAGAACTTATAAAGGGATTCACTTTCAAAACTTAAATTCTGTACTAGGAGGAAATGCATTTCTAGATAATACTGACATCAATAATCCAAATAGAATTTTAACAGAAACGTATTCAGTAAGTCCTTCCTTAAATCCATTTTCAAGTGCAAATGTAAATGAGGTTTTAGGATATAATAATTATAGTAAAGTAAACTGGTATGGAGCTTTTGCTCAATTTGAATATTCTAGAGATAATTTAACTGCTTTTGTTCAAGGAGCCGTTTCACAACAAGGATTCAAAAAAGTAGATGCATTTACTTATTTAACTACAAATCCGCTTGCTGACACCAATTTTGAGAACATATTGGGTGGAAACGTAAAAGGGGGTGCCAATTATAACATTAATGAACAACACAATGTGTTTGTTAATGCAGGATATTATTCAAAACAACCTTTTTTTAATGCTGTTTTTCCAAATAACAGATCTCTTGTAAACGGTAATTTGACGAACGAAAAAATAACTGGATTTGAAGCGGGATATGGATTTAGATCTTCTATTTTTAATGCAAACTTAAATTTGTATCGAACAGAATGGAAAGATAGATATCAAAGAGCCACTGACGTATCAGCGGATAATGTAGGAGGCTATTTTGATTTCTCCGGAATTACGGAAGTACACTCTGGTGTAGAGCTAGAAATTAATGCAAAAATCACTAACAAATTTAGAGCTACCGGAATGTTTTCTTTAGGTGATTGGAGATACAAAGGGAATAGCTTAAGTAATCGATATGATGTTTCTAACAATCCAGTTGCAGGTGGATCAGCGAGAACTTTGTTTTTAAATGATGTAAAAGTAGGTGATGCAGCACAAATGACAGCTTCTTTAGGTGCTTCTTATGAAGTTTTGCAAAGACTTAAAGTGGATGCGAATTACAATTTTAATGATAAATTATATGCCAGAATCTCTCCAGCAAATTTTGAAAGCGCCACTAATAAAGGATCTTTAGAATTACCTTCTTATGGTGTTGTTGATGCAGGTTTATCCTACAAATTATTAATTGGCAGAGCAAGAAACAACTCTGTTAATATTAGATTTAATGTAAATAATGTATTTGATAAAATTTATATTGCAGAATCAAGCACAAATATATTTGCTTCAGATAATGTAAGCAGTACAAATCCTGCTTTAGGAACCTATGCTTCTAATAATAGAACTTATGATGGTGTAGCAACTGCTAATCAGGTTTTCTTTGGTTTTGGAAGAACATGGAACGTATCATTGCGATATGATTTTTAATTTGTAATCAATAAAAATTAAAAGCCTCGTATTTATACGGGGTTTTTTTTTGGCTTTTTTTCATTACATTTGAAATCCTTAAAAATTTAAATATGTATACTTTTATTCAAAAATTTCATTCGGGCTGGGCTTATCTGGCTTTACTTATTCTTCTTGTTGTTGTTGTTAACGCCCTAATTGGTTTATTTTCAAAAAAAGAATTTAACGCTAAAGACCGTAAAATTGCCATATTTGGATTGATTTTCGCACATGTTCAATTGTTAGTAGGTTTGATTCTGTATTTTGTTTCGCCTTTGGGATATATAAAAATTGGAGAACTGGGAATGGGAGAAGTGATGAAAAATGCTGCTATTCGTTTGACAGTTATAGAACACCCTGTAATTAATATTTTAGCGATTATTTTGATTACTATTGGTTGGTCTAAACATAAAAAAGCAACAACAGGAGAAGCTAAATTCAAATCAATATTTATTTTTTATGCTTTTGGTTTACTTTTAATTCTGAGTAGAATACCTTGGTCCTTGTGGTTTTAAAACCATTAAATTAAAGTCTTTTTGTAGGACTTTTTTTATCCAAGGTATGGTTTTTGTTAAATGCAGTACAACTTAAAAAAGTTAAAAATGAAAAAAACAATAACGCTATTTATTTTAATTGTCCTAAGTACTATAGCAAGCAGTCAAAATAGAATTGCGAGCATTCCAAAAGTACCCAATCAAAAGACTGTTGTCCAGAAAGTTATTGTACAAAAGGATTCTGTTTCAAAAAGTAAAAATTTGACTGATCCCGCGGTACTACTGAAAGACAGTGTACAAGTAGTAAGAAAAAAATACAAAACCTATAAAAAAAGTGTTCATGCTTCCTATTATGCCGATAAATTTAATGGGAAAAATACCTCAAGTGGTACCAAATTTAATAATAATAAATATACTGCTGCCCATAGAAAGCTTCCCTTTGGTACAAAAGTAAAAGTCACCAATGAAGCGAATGGCAAGTCGGTAATAATAGAAGTAACGGATAGAGGTCCTTTTTCCAGAGGTAGAGAAATAGATTTGACAAAAAAAGCATTTAATGAAATTGTAGCCAATAAAAACACGGGTGTCATGACCGTAACTATTGAGGTAGAGGACAATTAATTTATTATATAGTTTCTAAAAAAGGCCAGCAACTGCTGGCCTTTTTTTGTTTGTCACAGAAGTCTTGTTAATATTTAACAAAAGCTTAAGTTCGTTTAGTTCGGCAAACACCGAACTAGCTCTATCTTTGCACCAAATTATCAGTTGTATGACTATCCATCAAGAGAAAGAGGAGCTGATTGAAATGTTTGGAATCCATTTTGAATCGCTCTATAATTTACCACCGTTAGCCTCCCGAATTTTAGGAATTTTAATTGTTGACTCTTGCAAAAAGGGAATTACATTTGAAACCCTAGTGGAACAGATGAAAGCTAGTAAAAGTTCGGTTTCGACCAATTTAAACTTGTTGTTAAAACTCGAAAAAATATCGTACTACACCATTCCTGGTGACCGAAAAAAATATTTTAAACCTTCCCTTTTCAGCGAGAGACTGAGTAATTATTTACGAATTTTAGAATTTGAAAAAAAAATAATTGACAGAATGCTTTCTTACAGAGAAAAAACAATTTCCTGTACTGAGGAACAAAACAATTTCGATAATGCCAAAGAGTATAAGCTTCATGTTACTGAGGTAGAAGAACTCTTAATTAATATTATAGATAAATTTAAAGTAACAGAAAAAAACAAATAACAAACCTAATTTTATGCAATTCAGAATTACACCAATCCTAAGTACATTTTTAGTCGTACTTTTTTTAGCTTCCTGCGGTAAAAAAGAACAACAAGCGGTACCAGGACCAGTAAGCTATCCCGTTCAAACAGTAGCAAAACAAGACGCCATAGTTTATCAAACTTATGCCGCAAATTTAGAAGGGCAGCAAAATGTAGAAATCCGACCAAAAGTAAATGGTTTTATCCAGAAAATATATGTAGACGAAGGTCAACTCGTTCGTAAAGGACAATTATTATTTAAAATTGAAACCGAAACTCAAAATCAAGATGCCAGCGCTAGTAAAGCAACTGTAAATGCTGCTCAGGTTGAAGTGAATCGTTTGATTCCGTTAGTAAAAAGAGAAATTATTAGTGTGGTAGTTTTAGAAACTGCTAAAGCTAAATTGGCTCAAGCAAAAAGTGCCTATAATAGTATAATTGCCGCAATTAATTTTGGTACCATAAAAAGTCCTGTTGACGGTGTAATTGGAAGTCTTCCTTATAGAGAAGGAAGTTTAGCTAGCATGACTTCACTAGAACCGCTTACAACGGTTTCAGACACTAAAAACATGCGCGCTTATTTTACGTTAAACGAAAAAGAAGTACTTAATTTTAATAAAATTTTCGCTGGATCTAGTCTTCCTCAAAAATTAAAAAATATATCTAAAGTAGAACTAATTTTAGTAGATAATTCGGTTTACGACCAAAAAGGAAAAATCGATGCGGTTAACGGTATGGTTAATGCCGCAAGTGGAAGTACCGAATTTAGAGCTGAATTTCCAAATCCAAAAGGAATTCTTAGAAATGGGAGTACCGGTACTATCCGTCTTCCAATTGAACAAAAAGACGTTGTACTTGTTCCTCAAAATGCTGTTTTCGAATTACAGGGCAAAAAGCTCATTTATGTAGTAGGAAAAGATAATAAAGTACAAGCCAAAGTTATTACAACTAATGGCACTTCAGAACTTAATTTCATAGTAACTAAAGGACTGGAAATAGGAGAATCTATAGTTACTCAAGGGGCTATCAAATTGAAAGATGGTGTTCAAATTATACCAGAGGAGATAAAACTTAATACTGCTGATAATACTACAAAAGGCGCAAAATCTAATACTGCCAAAACAAAATAATCCTGTCATGATAAAAATGTTTATAAATAGACCCGTATTGTCTACGGTGATCTCTATCCTGATAGTCATATTAGGGATTTTAGGATTAATCTCTTTACCGGTAGAACAAAACCCAGAAATTGCACCACCAACGGTTCAGGTTACTGCTACCTACACCGGAGCCAATGCAGAAACCGTATTAAATAGTGTTATTTCTCCATTAGAAGAAGAAATTAATGGGGTGGAAGGCATGACCTACATGACTTCAACTGCTTCTAATGACGGAACCGCTAAAATTAGTGTGTTTTTTGAATTAGGTGTTAATCCTGATATTGCTGCTGTTAACGTTCAGAACCGTGTGGCCAGAGCCAACAGTAAAATGCCGGAAGTCGTAATTCAAACAGGAGTTACAACTGTTAAAAGTCAAACGAGTGCTTTAATGTTTTTGGCCTTATATTCTAAAAATAAAGATTATGATGAAACCTTTATTCAGAATTATGCTAAAATCAATTTAGTGCCAAAACTGCAAAGAATTAAAGGAGTTGGGCAAGTAACTGTTTTTGGATCTCGAGATTACTCCATGAGAATTTGGATTGATCCTTTAAAAATGGCAACCTATAAAATTGTTCCTTCTGATGTTCAAAATGCTTTAAGAGAGCAGAATTTAGAAGCAGCACCTGGAAAATTTGGAGAAAATTCGCAAGGAGTTTATGAGTATGCTATTAAATATAAAGGGCGACTTTCTAAAACTACAGAATATGAAGACATCATTATTAAAGCGATGGGAAATGGAAATTTCTTACGACTAAAAGATGTAGCTACGGTGGAATTAGGAGGTTTCAATTATGGATCTACCAATATTGTAATGGGAAATGAAGGGGTTGCTGTTGGGATTTTTCAAACAGCCGGTTCTAATGCCCAAGATATTGTTGAAGATATTACAGCTGTTTTGGATGAATCTAAGCCCACCTTTCCTAAGGGAATTGATTATATCGTACCTTTCAATACTAAAACCTTTTTGGATGCTTCAATTAGTAAAGTAATCACCACTTTAATAGAAGCTTTTATACTCGTATTTATTGTAGTTTTCATTTTCTTACAGGATATAAGATCGACTTTAATTCCGGCTATAGCCGTTCCAGTTTCGATTATAGGTACTTTTTTCTTCCTGCAATTGTTTGGATTTTCAATTAATATGTTGACTCTTTTTGCTATGATTCTGGCTATTGGTATTGTTGTCGATGATGCCATTGTCGTCGTCGAGGCGGTGCACGCCAAGTTAGATAAGGGGGCTAAATCAGCCAAAATTGCGACAGAATCCGCGATGCACGATATCTCGGGAGCTATTATTTCGATTACCTTAGTAATGTCGGCAGTATTTATTCCGGTTTCCTTTGTAACGGGACCTTCAGGAGTATTTTACCAACAATTTGCGGTGACTTTAGCCATCGCTATTATTATTTCGGCAGTTAATGCCTTGACTTTAAGTCCGGCTTTATGTGCTTTGTTTTTAAAACCACATGAAGAAGAGGATGGTCATAAAAAAGGGTTGAAAGAACGTTTCTTTGTTTCCTTTAATGTAGCTTTTGATTCGATGAATAAAAAATATACCCGTTCGCTGGGCTTATTGATTCAAAAGAAATGGATTACAATCGTTGCTTTATTTGGTTTTGTTGGATTGGCTTTGTATTTGTTTAGTGCCACTCCATCAGGATTTATTCCAAATGAAGACAGAGGGATTGTCATGGCGGATATAACCATGCCCCCGGGAACTACACTTGAAAAAACTAAAAAGGCTACACTACAATTAGATTCTCTTTTAGGTTCAATGAATTTGGTATCGGAAAGAATGAATATTGTAGGATTTAGTTTAATTAACGGAACTAGTGGAGGTTCTTATGCCTTTTCTATTATCAAATTAAAAGACTGGAGTCAGCGAACAGAAGACAATCAATCTGTTGAAGCTATTATAGGAGATCTTACAGCAAAATCCGCAGGATTTAAAGATGCGAATATCTTGTTTTTTACTCCCCCAAGTGTTCCTGGGTTTGGTAGTGCCGATGGTTTTGAATTTAAATTACAGGATAATGGAGATGATAGCTGGCAAGATGTAAGTAAGACATCCACGGAGTTTTTAGCAGCTTTGAATAAAAGACCAGAGATTCAGTATGCTATTACCAATTTTAATCCCAACTTCCCACAATTCCAATTGGATATTAATGTAGAGAAAACTAAGGATGCTGGGATTTCGGTTAGCGATATCTTTAATACCCTTCAAGGTTATTATGGAGGTTTGTATACTACTGATTTTAATAGTTTTGGAAAACAATATCGTGTTATGGTTCAGGCAAAACCTGAAACTCGAGCTACACCGGAGTCTTTAAATACTATTTATGTTAAGAATGGTATGGGTGAGATGGTTTCTGTTAGTCAGTTTGTGAGTATTAAAAGAGTGTATGGACCAGAATCAGTAAGTCGTTTTAACTTATTGAAAGCAGTAAATATAAATGGAAAAGCGAATCCGGGTTACAGTTCTGGAGATGCCATTAAAGCTATTGAAGAGGTAGCTGCTGAACAATTACCTGCTAATTATGGTTATGAATTTTCAGGAATGACCAGAGAAGAAATTTTGGCAGGGGACCAAGTTATTTGGGTGTTCTTGTTGAGTTTAATATTTGTATATTTCCTTTTATCAGCACAATATGAAAGTTATTTAGTGCCCTTATCCGTAATCTTATCCTTACCAGTTGGTATTGCAGGAGCCATAGGATTTGTAAAATATGCCGGATTGGAAAACAATATTTATTTTCAAGTTTCCTTAATCATGTTGATTGGATTACTTGCCAAGAATGCCATTTTGATTGTCGAATTTGCACTTCAAAGAAGACGAGAGGGTCAATCCTTATTTAAAGCGGCAGTAGATGGAGCGCAAGCTCGTTTGAGGCCGATTTTGATGACCTCTTTTGCTTTTATTTTCGGATTAATGCCATTGGCACTTGCCGGTGGAGTTGGAGCAGTAGGAAACCGTTCTATCGGAATGGGCGCTGTAGGAGGCATGCTAATTGGAACGATATTCGGAATTTTTGTAATTCCAGTATTGTTTGTGATTTTTCAAGGATTACAGGAACGTTTTTCAAGCAAACCAGCACCAATAAATAATGATGATTTATCTTAATAATATAAAAATGAAATTTTTTAAATCCTATAAAATAGTGGTTTTAATAGCCGCAACATCCCTAATGCAATCGTGCTTTGTAGCTAAAGACTATGAGCGACCAGCCGTTAAAACGGATAATCTTTATCGTACTGATGCCGTTTTGAAAGATAGTATGTCTCTAGGAAATCTTTCTTGGGACAAATTGTTTACGGATCCAATTCTTCAGAAACAAATCAAAAAAGGATTAGAACACAATATTGATATTAGGATAGCCATACAAACTATAGTAGCGGCTGAAGCCAATATGAAACAAGGGAAAGCCGGTTATCTTCCAACTCTTGGTTTGGGTGTCGATTGGACCCATCAGGAATTGTCCGGAAACAGCCAGTTTGGTGCTTTGTTGCAAAATAGAACTACAGATCAATATCAATTTACAGCAAATTTGTCTTGGGAAGCGGATATATGGGGTAAAATTAGAAGTAATAAACGAGCTGTAAATGCTAGTTATTTACAAACTATAGCGGCCAAGCAAGCCGTACAAACGCAATTAATTTCTAGTATTGCAGCCACTTATTTTCAATTGATGGCACTAGATTCCCAGTTGCTTGTAGCCAATTCTAATTTGGCTAACAGAATTAAAAGCGTTGAAGTAATTAAAGCATTAAAGCAGTCTGGAAGTGTTAATGAAGTTGGTGTTAAACAAACCGAAGCTCAATTGTATGCTACCCAGATTATAGCGGAAGATTTGAAAAACAGCATCGTAATTTTAGAAAACACGATGAGCATTCTTTTGGGGGATGTTCCCGGAAAAATGGAAAGAAGCAGTTTAGACTTACAGAAGGTTACGGCTGATATCAAACTGGGAATTCCATCCATGGCCTTGAGTAAAAGACCGGATGTAATTGCTGCAGAATATAATCTTATTTCTACTTTTGAAATGACGAATGTAGCTCGAAGTAGTTTTTATCCTTCTTTGAGATTAACCGCTAGTGGAGGCCTTCAGAGTATTGATATCAAAGAATGGTTCAGTGCTAATTCTTTTCTTGCAAGTGTGATAGGAGGGTTAACACAGCCCCTTTTCAATCAGAGACAAATAAGAACCCGTCATGAAGTAGCCAAAGCCAATCAGGAAAAAGCTTATTTGCAATTTGAGCAATCTTTACTGATTGCCGGAAAAGAAGTTTCGGATGCTTTGCAGCAATACCAAAATGAAAGTACGAAATTGAAAATTAGAAGCAAACAAGTTCAGGCCTTGAGAACTGCTGCTGATTTTTCAGATGAACTTTTGACTTATGGTTTGGTGAATTATCTTGAAGTGCTTACCGCCAAAGATCAAGCCCTAAACACCGAATTGAATTTAATAGACAATCAAGTAAGACAATATACAGCAGTTATCACCTTGTATAAAGCATTAGGTGGAGGTTGGTAAACCAGCAATAATTAATTCATTTTATAAAAACCATCTGATTTTTAGGTATCAGATGGTTTTTTTTATTAAATAAAATTCAGAGTTTATTTTTCCAATTTTTAAAAGGATTCTGACTTAAATAAGCATTGTAAAAACGTTCGTCATTCGTGCGTTCTTCTCCCAACCAATCCGGTTTTTCAAATGCTTCATTTTCAGAAGAAAGCTCAATTTCGGCAATGAATAAACCTTCATTTTCACCATGAAATTCGTCTATTTCATAAATGTGCTTTCCGACTTTAACTTCATATCGGGTTTTAATAATGGCTCCTTTTTCTGTTAAATTCAATATTATTTTTGCTTCTTCTATATCAATTTCTTTTTCCCATTCAAAACGACTTAGGCCACTATCATTTCCTTTTCCTTTGATCGTTAAATAGCCCTTGCTGCCCTTAATTCGTATGCGAACAGTCCGTTCCGGATTTGAATTTAAATAGCCTTGGGCGATTTTATGTTTCGCGAAAGCCAATGATTTAAAGGCTTCGGATTTAATACTGAATTTTCTTTCAATTTCAATCATAGTATTTCGGATAATTTAAGAGCAAGTTACAATATATTGCCCTGCCAATTTGTATTTTTACCAAAATAGCTAAGAAAACATAAATGTCGTTCCCGAAAATAAAATCTATAAAAACTCCGATCCAATTCCTTTCTCATTATTTTGATGAAAATCAATCTTGGCGCAATGGGAATGATGATATTGAAGTGTTGGTTGAGTTAATTCGATTGGTTAGACCCAAGAAGATCAAAGAAGATGAGATTGTTGATCTGCAGGGAATTATTATATTTCTTCAAACAAATGAATGTTGTCGAATTAATTTATCACGATTTATCCAAGATATATTAAAAAATAAAAAATTCAATAAAATTCTTTCTGATGCTGCAATTCTTCAGGACGTTGATTTTATATTTGAAGTTAAAAAGAGGATTTTTGCTAAAATATTACCCTATCAACCACAAAAAGACACCTTAGAATTTATTTTAAATCAAGTTTTCTATTTGGCGAGTGATGCTGTTTGGATTAAGAATATTCCCTTTGCTCAATTAAAAGAATTCTTTTCTGTTCTTGGATTTGGATCAATTTATGAATCTACTAAACCCTACTCAAGTCTTTCGGAAATATTGATAGCAATGTCGCTGTTAACCCAAAGAATTAGCGGGCGTGGTATGGAAACGGATGTGATTAAAATGGTACCTGAATTTGATAATTTTGAAAGTCCATTTGTGGCTTTAGAGAAAGAATTAACACAGATTCAGGATCGAGTCCGTAATTCTGAAATCCATAGTATCAAATCAGATGATTTATCCTACAGACAGGTGTTAGTCTTGCACAAACAATGTGTTGAATTTGTTAGCAAGGCCTTTCAAAATAGTTCTAAATATGGGATTTCGCTTCGGGTTAATCAAAATTTATTAAAAATCAGACAGCAATTAGAACGGCTTAAAGTTTTAATTCCTTTATTGGTAGTGGAAGCAGAAAGCAACAAGAAAACAAATGGAATAACACTAGCTTTACAGCTTATAAAATACAATTGTTATAAAAACAATGTCCGTAAATTTATTGCTGAAAGTACCCAACTCATTTCCTATGAAATTACGCAACATACAGCCAAAACGGGAGAGCATTATATCACAGAAAGCCGAAAGCAATATTTTAAAATGTTTAGAACTGCACTTGGTGGTGGTTTAATTGTGGGGATTTTATGTGTAATAAAAGTTATGCTTGCTAAATTAGACACTAGCTATTTTGGTCATGCTTTTACGTATAGTTTGAATTATGCTTTTGGCTTCATTGCTATTTACTTATTAGGTTTCACTTTAGCTACAAAGCAACCTGCGATGACCGCCTCCGCTTTGATAAAAGCATTAGAAGAAGGAAATAAAAAGCAAGGTAAAAACAATGAAAAATATGGTTCATTTGCTATACTTTTTGCACGTGTTTTTCGTTCTCAATTTATTGCTTTTGTAGGAAATGTGATTATGGCTTTTCCAGTCTCTTTATTAGGTATTTGGTTAATCGATACTGTTTTTGAATATAATATTGCTGCGGGTAGTTGGAAAAAATTATTAGTTGATATTAGCCCAATTCACTCTTTAGCTATTTTTCATGCTGCTATTGCAGGTATATTTTTGTTTTTATCGGGAATTATTTCAGGAAGTGTTGCTAATAGAGATAAACACAGTGAGGTTTATTTTAGAATCCAAGAGCATCCATTTTTGAAAAGAACTTTAGGTAAAACGAGAACACTTAAGTTATCTAATCTGTATGAAACGAAATGGGCTGGTATTATTTCTAATTTTTGGTTTGGTGTTTTTATGGGAAGCACAGCTTCTATTGGAATGTTTTTAGGATTAGATCTTGATATTCGCCATATTACATTTGCAAGTGGAAATCTAGCTTTAGGTCTTTATGGAGCGAATTATGTGGTTAGTAATTCGATGTTGTTTTGGGGAATTTTCGGAATTGGAGTAATTGGTTTGGTCAATTTTACAGTAAGTTTCAGTTTGTCTTTGGGTTTGGCTTTTCGATCACGTGCTATCCCCTTATTTGAATTGCGATATGTAGTCGTTTCTATTTGGAAACATTTTAAAGCCAGACCGATGAGTTTCTTTTTTCCAACAGAGCGAAAAGAACAAACTTTATTAATTGAAAAAGTAGTATCACCTTCGCTTAAAAAATAATTTGATAAAATGACAGAAAATCAGAATCATAGAAAAATTATCCACGTAGATATGGATGCTTTCTATGCTTCTGTGGAGCAAATGGACAATCCTGATTTGCGCGGAAAACCTGTTGCTGTTGGAGGTTCTGAAAATAGAGGCGTTGTGGCCGCCGCTAGTTACGAAGCGCGTAAATATGGTGTTCGAAGTGCTATCAGTGGTGTATTAGCCAAGAAATATTGTCCAGAACTTATTTTTGTGAAACCCCGATTTGACCGCTACAAAGAAATATCTCAAAAAATTCATTTGATTTTTAGGGATTACACGGATCTTGTAGAACCATTATCACTTGATGAAGCCTATTTAGACGTTACTAAGAATAAAAAAGGCAATCCTAGTGCTTCTTTAATAGCCCAAGAAATTAGAAAGCGTATATTCGATGAAGTTGGATTAGCGGCTTCTGCAGGTATATCTGTAAATAAATTTGTTGCCAAAATAGCAAGTGATATTAATAAACCCAACGGTCAAAAAACAGTAAATCCAGAAGAAGTACTTCGTTTTCTGGAAGATTTACCCATTCGTAAATTTTATGGTGTTGGAAAAGTCACCACTGAAAAAATGTATCAGCTGGGGATTTTTACGGGATTAGAATTAAAAAATAAACCCTTAGAATTCTTGGAAAAACATTTTGGAAAATCAGGCACTTTTTATTATTATGTGGTTCGAGGAATTCATAACAGTGAAGTAAAATCAGAACGAATTACGAAATCGGTTGCTGCAGAGCATACATTTGATGAAAATCTTTCTTCTGAAATCTTTATGGAAGAAAGGTTATTGGTAATTTCTGAAAAATTGGAACGTAGGTTAAAAAAACAAAATATAGCAGGTAAAACAGTTACTTTAAAAATTAAATACAGTGATTTCTCTCAACAAACTCGTAGTAAAACTTTACCCTATTTCATATCAGATAAATCTTTATTATTCGAAACGGCTAGAGAATTATTATATCAGGAACGAATGAAAGACTCTGTGCGATTACTTGGGATTTCGCTAAATAATTTGAATACAGAAACTAAGAAAACAATTGTAGTCCAACTCAAATTTAACTTTTAATAGCTTGAAATTCAAATTAAACATTTGTTAAAGTAGTTAAATATTTTTTTATAGGTTTAAAATAAATTTATATTTGAAAAAAAAAGAAAATGAGCAATTTGAAGCAATATGAAGATGCGATGGCTAAGTATTATGAATCTTTAAAAATAAAAGCTTTGCCAATAGTTGCCTGGGATTTTTATCACGAATTTTTAGAAAAAAAGAATAGTATTTTACTGGATTTGAACAAATTCAAAAGTATTGCGGAGAAAAATAAGTGGGAGAAGGATAATTGGGACTTAGATTACCGATTAAACGAGGAAGTAATCGTTCTTACGGATGCTAAATTAGAGATTGTATTTGTTTCTCACAACATGATAAAAATGAACGGTTACAAAGAATCGGAAGTATTAGGAAAAAGCCCTAAATTTTTTCATGGCTTAGAAACCTGTCAGCAAACTTCTAGAGAAATTCGGGAAGCCATTCAAAATCAATTACCTTTTGAAAAAACGGTCATAAATTATAAAAAGACAGGTGAAACTTACCTTTGCCTTATCAAGGGATATCCAATTTTTAATTTGAAAGGGATATTAACACACTTTATAGCTTATGAAAAAGCAGCATAAAAAAACCCTCCAATTGGAGGGTTTCTATTTTATTTAAAAGAAATGTTATTCTATTTCGGATACTCTTAGGGTATTTACCATTCCTTTGTCTATTATTGGCATTGCCGCTAAATTGATAAGGAAGTCTCCAGTTGTAACAAAACCTTTTTCTTTTACTATTTCGTTAATATCAGTTACGGTGTCGTCAGTGCTCACATATTTGTCGTAAAAAAACGATTTTACTCCCCAAAGTAAACTTAATTGTGTAAGAATTCTTTTATTGGAAGTAAAAACTAAAATATGTGCTTGTGGTCTCCATGCCGATATTTGAAAAGCGGTATAACCACTATTTGTGAGTGTGCAAATTGCTTTAGCTTTTATAGTATTGGCCATTAATGCAGCATGATGACAAATAGATTTAGTTACAAATCGTTTTGTTCTAATTTGAGGTGTATTTTGAGGCACTTGAATTAGCGGAGAATCTTCAACGGCTTCAATAATTTGTGTCATTTTTTCAATAACCTGAACAGGGTAGTTTCCAGATGCTGTTTCTCCAGAAAGCATAACTGCATCAGCACCATCCATAACAGAATTAGCAACATCATTCACTTCTGCTCTGGTAGGAGTTAAGCTTGTGATCATTGTTTCCATCATTTGAGTAGCTACAATTACAGGAATACGAGCCGTTTTTGCCCTTCTAATTAATTCTTTTTGAACTAGTGGAACTTCATGTGCTGGAAGTTCAACACCTAAGTCCCCACGGGCAACCATTAATGCATCACAATACGCAACGATTTTATCAATATTTTCTAATGCCTCAGGCATTTCAATTTTAGCAACAATTGGAATTTTATGCTCTGAATGCAAGGCTATTAATTCCTGTAAGTCTTGTAAGTCTTTTGGTGTTTTTACAAAAGAAAGAGCAATCCAATCCACATTTTGACCAATTGCAAAAATAGCGTCGGCAATATCCTTTTCTGTCATTGCAGGAAGTGATATTTTTGTATTAGGAAGGTTTACCCCTTTTTTAGATTTCAATTCACCTCCTTGAATGACACGGGCAACAACTTCAGTGTTTTTATCGGTTTCAACGATTTCAAAAATAAGTTTACCATCATCAAGTAAAATTCTTTCCCCAGGATTTACATCATTTGGAAAGTTTTTGTATTTCATGAACACTTTTTTAGCAGTTCCAAGAATATCTTCAGCAGTTGTAAAGGTGATTAAATCGCCGTCATGAACAAATACTCCATCTTCCATAACTCCAACGCGAAGTTTAGGTCCTTGTAAATCACCTAATATAGCTGTTGTGTAACCAAATTCTTCGTTAAGGCCTCTTATGATTTTGATTTTTTCTTTAACATCCTCATAATCTGCATGAGAAAAGTTTACTCTAAAAACATTCACTCCTGCGTCAATCATGTCTTTAATGATTTCTCTTGTACTACATGCAGGCCCAAGTGTGGCTACAATTTTCGTTTTTTTGTTTGTTGACATTTGTTTTAAAAAATTAAATTGTTTTTTGATTTTATTTTTTCTGGATTCACAGCATAAACGGTAGAAATCCTATCGATGGTATTTATTTTTTTTATAATCTGATCGATATCTAAAGTCCCTTTATTATTTTCTATCTTCAAGAAATAATCTACTTTTTTTAATTCAGATAATAAGTACACTTTTGTTGCGATTTCAACTGTAGTATTTAGAAACAGATTTTGTCCGGTGCTCTTTTTTTTAACTACAATTTCATTTTTATTCGGGATTAAAGTCCAACGAATATCTTGAACCGGATCACTAAAAACGTATTTTATGAAAAAGGCTTCGCCCTCTTTAATAGTTACTCCAATTTCCTCCTTACTTTTGCTTAAAATAACTGGAAGTTTTTGATTTAAAAAATAAGCCAATCGATACTCTTCCAGAACAGAATGAATAGCAATAAGCTCATAATCTATTTCATCAAATTCATCCAGATATAGCTTTAGTGCAGTCATTTTCTTAGGCAAAATAAGCCGTAAATATAAGATTTTATATCTAAAAAAATAAGGTATAACGTAGAAGTTAAATGTAGATCTACATCGAAAACGTTATAGTTATGAGAATTCGTCATTATTTAGCATCAATTTTTTCCTGAAATGCAAAATAAGCTCTTTTTGACGCGATTTCTTCTGCTTTCTTTTTTGAGGTTGCTCTTGATTTTGAGACAACTTTATCGTCAATACTTAATTTGACTCCGTAGAAGCGTTCACCTTTAATTCCATTGTCTTCGAAAACATCATAATGAAAAGCTTTTTTTTCTTTTTGGCACCATTCGATTAGCAGACTTTTATAGCTTATCACTTTTCCTTCTAATCGAGGAATATCAACATATGGAATAATGACTCTTTTTTGGATAAATTTTTCACAAAACGAATAGCCTTGGTCTAAATAGATTGCACCAACTAAAGCTTCAAACACATTACCGTGAATATTTTCCCCAAAATGATTTATTGGAACTTTACTTTCAATATATTGAATTAGATTTAGATCTTTTCCTAACTCATTTAAGTGTTCTCTACTTACAATCTTTGATCGCATTTTCGTTAAATAACCCTCATCCCCTGATGGCACTTTGTTAAAAAGATGTGCTGCTATAACCGCACTTAACATAGCATCTCCTAAGAATTCTAATCTTTCATAGCTTATAGAAATACCGTGTTCATCAAGTTTATTTGAAGAACGATGGGTAAATGCTTTTTTGTAAATAGAAAGTTTAATAGGACTGAAACCCAATATTCTTTCTATTTCAGTAAAAAAAATCCCGTCTTCTGGAGAACGGGATTTTTTAAATATTTTATTGATAATACGTTTCAAAATTACAATTCGAATTTTTTAACAAGGACACAAGCATTGTGTCCACCAAATCCAAAAGTATTGCTCATAACCACTTTCATGTCTCTTTTTTGAGCTTTATTAAAAGTGAAATTTAATCTTGGGTCAATATTTTCATCATCTGTAAAATGATTGATGGTTGGAGGTACGATTCCGTGTTTGATAGAAAGAATTGCTGAAATCGTTTCTATGGCTCCAGCAGCTCCTAATAAGTGGCCGGTCATTGATTTTGTTGAATTAAGATTCAGCGTATAAGCATGATCACCAAAAACATGTTGGATGGCTTTACTTTCAGCATAATCACCAAGAGGGGTTGAAGTACCGTGCATGTTTACACCGTCAACATCAGTAGGTTTTAAACCTGCATCTCTCAAGCAATTAATCATCACATTTTTAGCGCCCAATCCATCAGGATGAGGAGCAGTAATATGATGTGCATCAGCTGACATTCCGCCGCCACCTATTTCACAATAGATTTTAGCACCACGAGCAATAGCATGTTCGTATTCTTCTAATATTAATGTACCAGCTCCTTCGCCAAGTATAAAACCATCACGGTCTTTATCCATTGGCCTTGAAGCGGTTTTAGGATCGTCATTTCTAGTTGATAAAGCATGCATGGCATTAAAACCTCCCATGCCGGCAATTGTAACAGCTGCTTCAGATCCGCCGGTAATCATAACATCGGCATGACCCAAACGAATATAATTAAAAGCATCAATCATCGCATTTGTTGATGATGCACATGCCGAAACGGTAGTGAAATTAGGACCCCTAAAGCCGTATTTTATAGAAATATGTCCACCAGCAATATCAGCAATCATTTTAGGTATAAAAAAAGGATTGAATCGGGGTGTTCCATCGCCTTTGGCAAATGCTAACATTTCAATTTGAAAGGTTTCTAAACCACCAATTCCAGAACCCCAAATAACTCCGGCTCTGTCTTTATCTAATAGATCAAAATCAAAATTTGCATCTTTCATAGCCTCGTCAGTAGAAACAAAAGCATATTGTGCATATCGATCCATTTTTCGAGCTTCCTTTCTGTCAATGAAATCTTCTACATTGAAGTTCTTCAATTCACAGGCAAACTGTGTTTTGAATTTTGAAGCATCAAAATGAGTTATTGGTGCAGCACCACTAACGCCATTAATTAATCCGGTCCAAAATTCCTGAATATTATTTCCAATAGGAGTAAGCGCGCCTAATCCTGTAACTACAACTCGCTTTAATATCATAATAATAATTTTTTGTTTTTATTTTAAACAAATAATACCCATATATTTCTTCCTGTATATAAATCACAAAAGAGACACGGGTATTATTGATATTTTATGATTGATAATCAATCTTGGGTTTTTCTGTTTTTGAAAAAAATAATAACAGCCGGAGATAAAAGAATCTTCGGCTGTGAATTTTATTATTTTTTAGCTTCTTCGATGTAAGAAATAGCTTGACCAACAGTAGCGATGTTTTCTGCCTGATCGTCTGGAATTTGAATATCAAATTCTTTTTCGAATTCCATAATAAGCTCAACAGTGTCTAGAGAATCGGCCCCTAAATCGTTAGTGAAGCTTGCTTCTGTTACAACTTCGTTTTCGTCAACGCCTAATTTGTCTACGATAATCGCTTTAACTCTTGATGCAATGTCTGACATAATCTTTAATTTTAGAATTTATTTGTTGGCAAAAATAAAAAACTTTATTTTAAATCCACGATTTAGTTGATAAAATAGCAACGAATTTAAAAAAAATATTTAACAAAGACCTCCTAAATCTATTTAATATCATTTATTATTCCTTTTTTTGCGTAATATTAATCATCAGATAAATGAAAAAAATAGTAATTTTCGCCTCTGGATCCGGAACAAATGCCGAAAATATTATTCGCCATTTCAAAAATAAAAAGAATGCTTCTGTTGTTGCTGTTTTTTCTAATAATGAGAAGGCAAAAGTTTTAGACCGAGCACAAAATCTAGAGGTTCCAACAGTTGTTTTCTCAAAACTAGCATTTTCTTCCGATAATGTAGTAGAAAAATTAAATGAATTTCAACCCGATTTAATTGTTTTGGCAGGTTTTTTATTAAAATTTCCTCAAAATATTATTGAAGTTTATTCCGATAAAATAATCAACATTCATCCTGCTCTTTTACCCAAATATGGCGGAAAAGGGATGTATGGGATGAATGTTCATCGCGCTATTGTTGAAAATAAAGAATCAGAAACCGGAATTACAATTCATTTTGTAAACGAAAATTATGACGAAGGGAATATTATTTTCCAAAAAAGTATTCTTTTAACCGGACTGGAAACTCCTGAAGTGGTAGCTGAAAAAATCCATGAATTAGAACACGACTATTTTCCAGAAGTTATCGAAAATCTGCTAATACAAAACATTTAATTTGAATTCTCCCGACGTACATATTTACACCGATGGCGCTGCCAAAGGGAATCCAGGTCCAGGAGGATATGGTGTGGTCATGGAATGGGTGGGAAAACCCTATCGAAAAGAATTTTTTGAAGGTTTTCGACATACTACAAATAACCGAATGGAATTACTTGCTGTAATTGTTGGCCTAGAGAAATTAAAAGTCGAAAATACTAAAGTATTAGTGGTGTCTGATTCTAAATATGTAGTAGATTCGGTTTTAAAAAAATGGGTCTTTGGCTGGGAAAAAAAAGGCTTTGTAGGTAAGAAAAATCCAGACTTGTGGGCACGATTTTTAAAAATATACAGAAAACATCAAGTTGATTTTAAGTGGATTAAAGGGCATAATAATCATCCGCAAAACGAAAGATGTGATGTTTTGGCTGTTATGGGATCTCAAAGTTCTATACTTTCTATAGACTCCTTTTATGAAAAAGAAGAGGCTAAACTTTTATGAAAACATTGCAGGTCCGAACCTTTGCAATTTTGTAAGTTATGGAGTATCTTTGCCGCTCAATTCGAAACTCAAAAAATGAACAAATTATTGATAGTTGGCACAGTTGCTTTCGATGCTATAGAAACTCCTTTTGGGAAAACAGATAAAATCTTAGGTGGAGCAGCTACTTATATTGGACTTTCTGCCTCCCATTTTAATCTCGAATCGGCAATTGTTTCAGTTGTTGGTGATGATTTTCCTCAAGAATATTTAAATTTGTTGACCAGTAGAAATATTGATATTTCAGGTCTTGAAGTAGTTCCAGGGGGTAAAACATTCTTTTGGAGTGGTCGTTACCATAATGATTTGAATTCTAGAGACACTTTAGATACTCAACTAAATGTTTTAGCTGATTTTCAACCCAAAGTGCCAGAAAACTTTAAAAATGCTGATGTTGTGATGCTTGGAAATTTACATCCATTAGTTCAAACAAGTGTTTTAGATCAAATGGAAACCCAACCCAAGTTAGTGGTTTTAGATACTATGAATTTTTGGATGGATTGTGCATTACCTGAACTATTAGAAGTGATAAAGCGAGTAGATGTAATTACAATAAATGATGAAGAAGCGAGACAACTTTCAGGGGAATATTCTTTAGTAAAAGCGGCTGCAATCATTCAAGAGATGGGCCCTAAATATGTAGTTATCAAAAAAGGAGAACACGGAGCTTTGTTGTTTCAAGGTAAAGAAGTTTTCTTTGCCCCAGCATTACCTCTAGAGGAAGTTTTTGATCCTACAGGAGCCGGAGATACATTCGCAGGTGGATTTGCTGGATACATAACACAGAGTGGTAATGTATCTTTCGAAAATTTAAAAAATGCTATCGTTTACGGTTCTAATTTAGCTTCTTTTTGTGTGGAAAAATTTGGTACAGATAGAATGGTATCTCTTGAAAAACAAGAAGTTATTTCTCGATTATTAGAATTCAAAACATTGACGCAATACGGAATGATTATAGAATAAAGGAATGCCTCGATAATTCGGGGCATTTTTGTTTATAAAAGTTCAGACCTTTCAGAATACAATTTTACTATAATAGATGTAGAACTCAAGTAGTTTGAATGTATAGATAGTTAAATAAACAGATTAAATAATATAACTACAACAACCCAATGAGCGACGCAATCAAACATGAATGTGGCATTGCCCTTTTAAGATTAAAAAAACCCTTAGAGTTTTATAAGGAAAAATACGGGACCGCTTTCTACGGAATACAAAAAATGTATCTCCTTATGGAAAAACAACACAATCGTGGACAGGACGGGGCTGGTTTTGCTTCTATTAAACTTGATGTTGAGCCAGGGGAAAGATATATTAGTCGGGTTCGATCGAATGATGCCCAGCCTATTCAGGATGTTTTTGCACAAATTAATGAAAGAATAAATGAAGAAATGGCGGCTCATCCTGAATATACGGATAATGTAGCACTTCAAAAAAAGAATATACCCTATTTAGGTGAATTGTTTTTAGGACATGTTCGTTACGGAACTTTTGGAAAAAATAGTATTGAAAGTGTACATCCTTTTTTACGTCAAAACAATTGGATGCACAGAAACCTAATTGTTGCCGGAAACTTTAACATGACTAATGTTACGGAACTTTTCAACAGTTTAGTTGATTTGGGACAACATCCGAAAGAAATGGCTGATACCGTTACAGTAATGGAAAAAATCGGACATTTTTTAGATGATGAAGTGACCGATTTATATTTAGAGTGTAAAAATAATGGCTTGTCAAAAAGGGAAGCTTCTCCTGTAATTGCTGAAAAATTGGAAGTGGCTAAAATCTTGAAACGCGCTTCTAAAGGTTGGGATGGTGGCTATGCCATGGCTGGCCTTTTTGGTCATGGAGATGCTTTTGTTTTTAGAGATCCAGCAGGAATTCGACCCGCATATTTTTATGAAGATGATGAAATTGTAGTTGTAGCGTCAGAAAGACCTGTTATTCAAACGGTCTTTAATGTAGAATTTGAAAAAGTTCAAGAGTTAAAACCAGGACATGCCTTAATTATTAAGAAAAATGGAAGGTTAACAGAAGAAGAAATTCGGACACCCACTGTAAAAAAAGCTTGTTCCTTTGAAAGAATTTATTTCTCCAGAGGTAGTGATGCTGAAATTTATCAAGAGCGTAAAAATTTAGGAAAACTTATTTTACCCGCTGTTTTAAAAGCTATTGACAACGATACTGACAATACTGTTTTTTCTTATATTCCTAACACAGCCGAAACCTCTTTCTATGGCATTGTCGAAGCCGCTCAGGATTTTTTGAATCAAAGAAAAAATAATTATATTTTAAATAATAGAAATACTCTAACCAAAGATAGTCTGCAAGAACTTCTTGCCGTTAAAATCCGAACAGAGAAAGTAGCAATTAAAGATGCTAAACTTCGAACATTCATTACCGAAGACAGCAGTCGCGATGATTTAGTTGCCCATATTTATGATGTTACCTACGGTGTAATTAAACCTACCGATAATTTGGTGATTATCGATGACAGTATTGTTAGAGGAACTACTCTCAAAATGAGTATCATCAAAATGATGGACCGATTGAAGCCAAAAAGTATAGTGATTGTTTCTTCTGCACCACAAATTCGTTATCCAGATTGTTATGGAATCGATATGGCTAAATTAGAAGGTTTAATTGCCTTTAAAGCGACATTAGAATTGTTGAAAGAGCGTAATATATATCATATTGTCGATGAAGTTTACTTAAAGTGTAAAGCACAAGAAAATTTAAAAGACAGCGAAGTAGTTAATTTTGTGACTGAAATATATGCTCCTTTTCACCCTCAGGAAGTTTCCGATAAAATTGCAGAACTGCTAAGTTCTCCAGAGATAAACGCAGAAGTTAAAATCATTTTTCAAACTGTGGAAGATCTTCATATCGCATGTCCTAAAAATTTAGGGGATTGGTATTTTACAGGAGATTATCCAACAGCAGGAGGGAATAGGGTTGTGAATCGTGCTTTTATGAATTTTTATGAAGGAAAAGACGCAAGAGCCTATTAAATAAAGAACAAATCAAGCGCTTCATCGAGTTTTAGTGTAGTTCATCTAATAATTTTGTTTTAAGCCAACTTGTATCCTTATATTTGAATGACCATTAGCATTAGTAGGTTAAGTTTATGGTAGATTTGGGGCAAAAAGGGTGAAAGAAATTTCACCTTTTTTATTGGAATAAAGTCAACAATAATAGAAATAAAAAATACCGCTGATTTCAAAATATTGAAATTAGCGGTATTTAGTTTTTAGAAGAAAAGATTTAAAATTTTCTTACTTCCTAATGTTATGCTTTAGAGAAAATTATTTCTCTAAGGCGTATCTTCTTGCAACTTCAGTCCAATTAATTAAATTGAAGAAAGCTTCAATATAATCAGGTCTTCTGTTTTGATAATGCAAGTAATAAGCATGTTCCCAAACATCCATTCCTAAGATTGGTGTTCCGCCACATCCTACTTCCGGCATCAAAGGATTGTCTTGATTTGGAGTACCACAAACATCAAGTTTTCCTCCATCTTTAACACATAACCAAGCCCATCCTGAGCCAAATTGGGTAGCTCCAGCTTTGCTGAATTTTGCCTTAAATTCTTCAAAAGTACCAAAAGCACTTTCTATTGCAGCAAGTAAGTCTCCTGTTGGAAGTCCGCCACCATTAGGGGTCATAACGGTCCAATATAAATTGTGATTGTAAAATCCACCACCATTGTTACGAACAGCAGCATTTTTCTTATCAAGATTAATTAAAATATTCTCAATAGTTTTACCCTCCATATCAGTACCTGCAATTGCAGCATTTAGATTGGTGATGTAGGCATTATGATGTTTTGTATGATGTATTTCCATCGTGCGCGCATCAATATAAGGTTCTAATGCGTCATACGCATAAGGTAATTGTGGTAATTCAAAAGCCATAATATAATTGTTTTAAATGATTTATAATATAATATTCAAAATTAAACATTTAACTTTGGAATTAAAATAATCATCCGTTATTATTTAACTAAATATGTGAATTATGTAATTTTTAGCACTTTAGTAACCATTATTAGAAGCGGTTTCCCGCTATTCACTCTATCTTTTGTGCCGAACTCCTGCACTAAAGGTTGCCGTTTTCATCGCGCCTAGGATTTCCGTCATTACTATATTAATATATTTTCCAAAACAGATTCAATAAAAATGAACAGACCTTCATTCTCCATATACGACGCTTCAGCAGGATCCGGAAAAACCTATGCCCTTGTCAAAGAATATCTTAAAATCATCCTTTTTTCTAAGAAAAATGATGCCTATCGAAATATACTTGCCATCACTTTTACCAATAAAGCAGTTCACGAAATGAAAAGCCGAATTGTAGGTAATTTGTCCGAATTCGCAAAAGAAAAGCCGACTGCTAAATCCCAGTTACTCCTGGAAGATTTAGCAGTAGAAACTAAACTTTCGATTACTGAAATCAAAATAAAATCACAGAGTATTATCAAGCACATCATTCATAATTATGCCGCTTTTGATATTTCTACCATAGATAAATTTACCCATAAAGTAATCCGTGCTTTTGCCCATGATTTAAATTTACCAGTCACTTTTGAAGTCACTTTAGATACCGAAAATCTTTTGATTGAAGCTGTAGATGCCATTATTGCTCAAGCTGGCGAAGATGAAATTCTAACTAATTTACTGATCGATTTTACGATGGAGAAAACCGACGAAGATAAAAGTTGGGATATCTCACGTGAAATTATGGAAACAGGACGCCTTCTTTTAAATGAAAATAACAGAGAGGAAATAACTCATTTTCAGGACAAATCCATCACGGAATTTCTAGCTATAAAAAAAAAATTAGCGGAAGCTACTAAAGTTTTAGAGGCTGAAACCATAGTGTTGGGAAATGAAGCTTTGGCTTTAATTGACACAAAAGGAATTGATATAAAATCCTTTTCAAGAGGAACTTTTCCGAATCATCTTCAAAGTATTGCGGATGGGAAATTCAATCCGAAAAATAAAATGTTTCGGGAATTTGAAGATATTTCAATCAATAAAACGGCTAAAGACCGATTAATTATTGAGGATGTTATTCCAGAATTATTATCAACTCTTGAAAAAATCTATCAAATATTCGAAAAAAGGGATTTTTACAGAGCGTTCTTAAAAAACATAACTCCTTTGTCACTTTTAAATACGGTGAGTAATGAATTAGCTAAAATCCAAAAAGAGCAAAATGTGCTTTCCATAACAGAGTTTAATGCTATTATTTATCGAGAAATTCAAAACCAACCTGCACCTTTTATATATGAACGACTAGGGGAGCGATACCGCCATTTTTTTATAGATGAATTTCAGGATACTTCTGAAATGCAGTGGCAAAATCTTATTCCACTAATCGATAATGCAACCTCAAGTGAATTTGAAGGAGAAAAAGGGACTTTGATGATTGTGGGCGATCCAAAACAATCTATTTATCGTTGGCGCGGCGGAAAAGCAGAGCAGTTTATCGAATTGAGTAACAATCACAATCCGTTTAATAATCCCCAAAAAGAGTTGTTTCATCTGGACAAAAACTACCGCAGTTACTCCCAAATTATTGATTTCAACAATGCATTTTTTCAAATGCTTTCCAATGAATTTGAGCATCCTGATTACAAAGATTTATATGAAAATCACAGTCATCAGAAAAGAAACGAAAAATCGGGTGGTTACGTCAACATTTCATTTATTCCAAAAGTCGAGACATCCGATGACTTGGGCGAGGAAGAGGAATCATTGAACAAATCAGAATTGTATTTATTAGCTACTTTAAACACGATTCAGAAAGTAATACAACAGAAATTTGATTATAAAGACATAGTAATACTCACGAGAAAGAGAAGTCAAGGAATTGCCATTGCAAATTATTTGACAGAACAAGGTATTCCTCTTTTATCGTCCGAAACATTGATGATTCAAAACGCAACCGAAGTTAGATTGATTATTCATATTCTGAAATATCTTAAAAACAGCTCGGATTTGGAAGCAAAAGCTCATTTTTTACATTTTGTAGCCAATAATTTTCAGGATGATATTGAAGTCCATGATTTTATTGCAAAAGGAATGGATTTAAAAGAAGAGGTCGCATTTGAAATTTGGTTAAATCAATTTAATATTGCTCTTTCATTTGAAAACATCCGAAAAAAATCATTGTATGAAGCGGTTGAGATTATTATTTCCAAATTTCTAAATCAGAAAAAAAGCAATGCTTACGTCCAGTATTTTATGGATATTGTTTTGGAAAGAGATGTACGAAATCAAGCGGGCATTTCAGATTTTCTTAATTTTTGGGATAAAAACGGAGATAAATTTAGCATCCCGTCTCCTGAAGGGAAAAATGCAGTTCGGATAATGACCATCCATAAATCAAAAGGATTGGAATTCCCAGTGGTCATTATGCCTTTTGCTGAAGAAGATTATGGAATGAAACCCAAAGATAAAATTTGGTTGGATGCCGATAACGCTACCTTTGGTCTGCCTAAAGTTTTAATTGACAACAGCAAGGCTATAGAAGGTTTCGGAGCATCAGCATCGGTAGTTTACAATCAAAAAAAGCAGGAAGAATTGTTGGATAACATAAATGTTTTATATGTGGCTTTAACCCGAGCTGAAGAACAGCTTTATATTATTTCAAATAAAAATTTTACTTCAAAAGGAGAAGTTAAAGTAAATGACATGTCCTCTTTCTTTATCAATTATCTGATAAATATAGGTTTGTTTGAAGAAGAGAAATCAGAATATGAATTTGGGATTCCTACTAAATTATCAGAGGAAAACCAAGAAGCAGCCCCTTTGAAAACAATTCCATTAGTTTCGGAGATTTTGAATCCAAAAAATATAAAAATCGCACAAAGAGAAGCTTTAATGTGGGGAACACTTCAACAGGAGGCTATAGAATATGGGAACTTAATTCATGAAATCCTGTCTTTTGTGAAAACTAAAAACGATGCCGATTTAGCAATTACAAAAGCTTTAGAAAGTGGATTAATTAAGTTTGACCAAAAAGAAACGGTTCGTAAAACTATTTTAGAAATTGTAAATCATCCCGAATTGCAAACTTATTTTGAAGAGGGGAATTCCATTTTGAATGAGCAAACGATTATTCAAAAAGAAGGAAATACAATAAAACCCGATCGCATGGTTCTAACTAGTGGGAACAAAGTTTATCTTTTAGATTATAAAACAGGAATGCATCAACCAAAATATCAATCGCAAGTTGAAAATTACCAGAATGCTATTGAGAAAATGGGTTATGAAGTAACAAAAAAAGCCCTAGTTTACATTGGTTCGGGAATCAATATAGTAAATTTGTAAACGGATTTTGCCTGAAGGCAGAATATAAAAAAATCTAAAATATGTACGGGAAAATAAAAGAACATCTTCAAAGTGAATTAAACACAATTGTAGACAATGGGATTTTTAAAAAAGAACGAATTATCACTTCACCGCAAGGAGCCGAGATAACTATTTCAACAGGGGAAAAAGTGCTGAATTTTTGTTCCAATAATTATCTGGGACTATCTTCGCATCCAGAAGTGATTCAGGCTGCAAAAGATGCTCTGGATTCACATGGTTTCGGAATGTCATCGGTTCGGTTTATTTGCGGAACTCAAGATATACATAAAACTTTAGAAAATAAGATTTCTAAATTTTACGGAACAGAAGATACCATTTTGTATGCTGCTGCTTTTGATGCCAATGGAGGCGTTTTTGAACCTTTATTAGGAGAAAATGATGCAATTATTTCCGACAGTTTGAACCATGCTTCCATTATTGATGGTGTTCGTTTGTGTAAAGCTTCGCGTTATCGCTATGAAAATAGCAATATGGAAGATTTAGAACAGCAGTTAATAAAAGCCAATGAAGCGGGAACTCGTTTCAAATTAATTGTTACAGATGGCGTTTTTTCAATGGACGGTCTGGTTGCTCCCTTAGATAAAATTTGTGATTTAGCTGATAAATACGACGCTATGGTTATGGTTGATGAATGTCATGCAGCTGGTTTTATTGGCGCAACTGGTAAAGGAACATTGGAAGCCAAAGGGGTAATGGGAAGAGTTGATATTATAACAGGAACTTTAGGAAAAGCCTTGGGAGGTGCTATGGGAGGGTATACATCGGCCAAAAAAGAAATTATTGAGTTGTTGCGCCAACGTTCAAGACCGTATTTATTTTCTAATTCATTGGCTCCAGCTATTGTTGGCGCTTCCATTAAAGTTTTCGAATTATTAGAAAAAGATACGAGTTTAAGAGATCAATTAGAGTGGAATACCAATTATTTCAAAACCGAAATGAAAAAATTAGGCTTTGATATAGTAGATGGAGATTCGGCTATTGTACCGGTAATGCTTTATGATGCTAAATTATCTCAAAGGATGTCAGAAGAATTGCTAAAAAAAGGGATTTATGTAATAGGATTTTTCTTTCCCGTTGTTCCAAAAGACAAAGCTCGAATTAGAGTTCAATTGTCTGCGGCTCACAGCAAAGAACATCTAGATAAAGCAATAAAAGCATTTAATGAGGTCGGAAAGTTATTAAAAGTTATTAAATAACTAATTTTTTACTGTTTTTATCGAATTAATTAACATTTCATTTTGCAGATTGATTTTATCGTCCTACTTTTGATCACATTAATAAAAATACTAACTAAACTAAATAAATATGAAACATTTAAGTACCCTTTTAATTGCTGTAATGATGTTCATGGGAGTAAGTTCTCATGCTCAGGACAGTAACAATCCTTGGGCAATCTCTTTTGGAGTAAACGCAGTAGACACTAAGACTAGTGCAGGTGGAGGAAATAGTTCGCTAAATGCTACTTTTTCTCAAATGTACGATTATAAAAACAATTGGAATGTTCTTCCTTCTGTTTCTTACCTAAGTGTGTCTAAATTCATAGGTGATGATTTCTCATTTGGACTATCCGGATCAGTAAACAAAATAAGCAAAGCAGTATATTTTGACCCAACAGCTGCAGGTCATGATTCCCGAGGATATATCGTTTCAAATCCAGGAGATTTAAGTTATTATGGTATTGATGGAGTGATCAAATACAGCATGATGAACTTGATTAAATCTAAAGTAATTGACCCTTCTGTTCACGTAGGAGGAGGTTATACTTTTTTTGGAAAAAATAGTTATGGTACAGCAAACGTAGGGGCTGGATTAACTTTTTGGGTAACAGAAACGATCGGTTTATCTCTAAGTAGTACATATAAAAATTCCTATGGAGATAGAGTGGATGGAGCTGGCCTAATTAAATCACCTACTTATTTTCAACATTTAGCAGGTCTTACTTTCAAATTTGGTGGTAAAGATACGGATGGTGACGGAATTTATGATAAAGACGATGCTTGTCCAGAAATTGCAGGTTTAAAAAAATTCAACGGTTGTCCTGATACGGATGGAGATGGAATTATTGACAGAGATGATGCTTGTCCAGAAATTGCTGGTTTAGCTGAATTCCAAGGTTGTCCTGACACGGATGGAGATGGTGTTGCTGATAAAGACGACGCTTGTCCTACAGTTGCGGGTTTAAAAGCATTAAAAGGATGTCCAGATGCTGACGGCGATGGTGTTGCTGATAAAGACGACAAATGTCCAAAAGTAAAAGGACCTAAAGAAAATGCAGGTTGTCCTTGGCCAGATACTGACGGAGACGGTGTTGTAGACAAAGATGATAAATGTCCAGATGTAAAAGGAACAGTTGCAAATAATGGTTGTCCTGAAGTTTCTGATGACACCATGAATAAATTAAATGAATATGCAAAAACAATTTTGTTTAATACAGGAGCAGCCTCTTTCAAAAAAGAAGCGGTAGTAGTTTTGCAATCTATAACTGGAATTTTAAAAGAATATCCTACTTCTAAATTTATAATTGAAGGACATACAGATAATGTTGGTACTACTAAATTTAATCAAACGCTATCTGAAAACAGAGCCGGAGCCGTTAAAAATTATTTAACAGATAATGGTATAGCCACTGACAGATTAAAATCGATTGGTTATGGGGAAACTAAACCTAATGGTTCTAACAAAACTGCCGCTGGAAAAACTAACAACAGAAGAGTTGAAGTAAAATTAGTGAAAGAATAATATTCTTTAAATATTTATAGGAAACGCCTCGATTTATCGGGGCGTTTTTTTTATTTTTATAAAATGACAAATCCTTCTTTTTTAGATAAAATAGCCAAAGTTTTAATTGATAATTATTCCGATAAATTACCGGATACAATTATTGTCTTACCTAATAAACGGGCTAAAATATTTTTAATTGAAGCTTTAAAAAAACAGGTTAATAAAACTATTTTTTCTCCTGAGATAGTCAGTATAGAAGACTTTATTCAAGATATTTCCGCAATCCGATCCATTGACCCAATAGAATTATTGTTTGAGTTCTATGAGGTTTATTTGTCTGTTACGGATAAGAAAAGACAACAATCATTTGAACTTTTTGCAAATTGGGCC
>Ga0114958_10000443_pt1 | contig 35327 bp, 29 predicted proteins | sample C_130208_EF_Meta_FD_89577 | JGI IMG/M metagenome (GOLD analysis project Ga0114958, IMG submission 89577) | Freshwater microbial communities from Lake Croche, Canada to study carbon cycling - C_130208_EF_MetaG | ecosystem: Environmental > Aquatic > Freshwater > Lake | place: Lake Croche, Canada... | reverse complement strand
CCGCCAGAACCCTCGCGCCATTCCAAGGCGAGTCCTCCCCGCCCGACCGCTACGAAGCGGAAATTCAAAACCCAACCGGGCCGCACGCCGGTTCCCTCGCCCCTAGTCCGACCGAAACCCTCCCGGCCGAAACCGGCTGGATCGCGCCCCCGCCGCCCCTGAGATGACGGATCACATCCAACTGTGGGCGGGGGACATCAATCGTCACCATCCATTCCGAGACGCCTGGTCCCACTCCCTTTGCGCTTCTTCGCCGGCGCACCGCCGCGCCGCACCGGAATCAAAAGGGGTTACGCACAGCTCCGTCCCCGCCCGTATGAGGTGGAGTCAGGGCGGAGCGATGGACACCCGGCGGCGTAAGCTCTGACTTTCCACCGGAAGGAAAACGGAATGGGATTTTCCGGACTAATTGAAGACCCGCATTTTGCCCGGCATGGCAACCGGCGGCCCCCCGCGCCAGAGACGGGCGGGGGAACCTTTTTCAACCCGGCTCAACTTTCGCTCAGGCGCTTGACCGGTTTTTCAAAATACAGCCGGTGCGCTTCGGCGAGCAGCCCGGGAATCCGGCCTGCAAACGGGCTGCGGCGCAGCACCTCCCTCATGTCCAGCTCCTCCAGCTTGCCGGCGTTTTCGCCCGGAAACCAATGTTCGGCCTGGCCCAGCAGGTTGTAACGCATCTTGGCCCAAGGCGCCAGGTCCAGAGCCTGGGCATAAGTCCAGAGTCGGAGGATTTCCTGCAGATTGACCTGTCCGGGCACTTCCAAATAACCGGGCAACCCCTCAAACCAGCTGCGGCACCACTCATCGCCATGAACGCGGTCCAACTCGGCCCGCAATTGCTTCTCCAGCGGCGCAATGGTTTCAGGAATCCGATCGTAGAACTTGAGCGCCTCGACGTGCTCATCAAAGTCGGAGGGGCGGGCGGCCCCGCAGCTAAGCGTGTGAACCTCCGGCCGGGACAGGCAATAGAGATCGTTGAACTGCATGGGAGTGAGCGGGGCGCAGAGTTCCGACATTTTCCGGGAGGGTTCCTGAAGTTTCCCACCCTTGTCATTAGGGCTGATGATAAACACGCCCATGTCCTGCTTGGAAGCCGCTTCGATGGCGGGCCAGTTGAGGTCGTTGACAAAATACCAATGCAGGTTCACGTAGTCGAACTCGCTGGTATTGATGGTTTCCAGAATGATATCCGTGGTGGCATGGGTGGAAAATCCGATGAAGCGCACCCGTCCCTCGCGCTGAAGCTGACGGGCAACTTTGAGGCAACCACCGTTGAGCATCGAGTGGTTGAACATTTCACGGTTGTTGACGCCGTGCAGGGAAAGCAGATCCACGTATTCAAGGCCCAAATAGGCCAAGGATCTCTCGAATGCCTCAAGAAACTCTTTGGCAGTGGCCATGGGGGCAACCTTGGTCTGGACGATCATTTTGTCGCGCGGCAGCTTTGGCAGGAAACGGCCCAGCTGCATCTCCGAGGTTCCATAGCCGCGGGCCGTCTCGATATGATTAATGCCCAGTTCCAAGGACCTGTGGACGGTCGCCTCGATATTCGCCTGATTGTCCCGGGGTATTTCCCCAGGGGCCACATCCTGCCACTTGAACTGAAACCGCATGCCGCCGCAGGAGATAACCGGCATGGACAATCCCGTCCGTCCGAAACGACGATATTTCATGAGCTCAGACACTACGGAAAACGGCCGCACGCGCAACTCCGAACCACTCACCGTCGCCGGGCGATTTCCCCGCCCGGCAGCAGTTTTGCAAAGGGAAGTTGACACAATCCTCAGGGGCATCTACTTTGGCCGGGTTAAATCTTAAACCTTTTTATCTTTAGACATGTTGATTCGAATCAGTTTAATTGTCGCGATCATCGCGGGTTTGGCAGTGGGGGCTCTGAACATTGTCAAGGTCAAGGAAAAAGTCATCACCTTGCAGACCAATCTAAAGACCGAGACCGCCGCCCATATTCTGTTTGAGGGCAAGTTCCAAACCGCCTCCAAGGAACTGGCCAAAACCACCAAGCAACTCACGGAAACAAACCAGTTGCTTGTCGCCACCCGCACCGAACGCGATAAGGCCGTCACCGAAGCCGCCACCCAGATCAAGCGTTCGACCCAGCTGGCCGAAGACTTGGGTAAGACCAAGAAAGACCTCTCCGACACCCAGTCGGATCTCGGAGCCTACAAGAATTCCGGTTTCACCGCCCAGCAGGTTCTTAATCTGGGCAAGACACTCAAGCAGGTTGGCGACAACCTTTCCGGCGCAAAAGAGGAGAACGTCGTCCTGGGAAAGAAAATCGAGAGGCTCTCCAACGAACTTGCCAAATACACCGAAGGCCAGGACCGGATCGTGTTCATGAAGGCGGGCCTCAAGGGCCAAATCGTGGTCAGCGATCCCAAATGGGATTTCGTCGTTCTCAACGTGGGGGATGAGCAGGGTGTCAAGGAAGACGGCGAGTTGCTCGTCAGCCGCAACGGAAAGCTTGTCGCTAAAGTCAAGGTTCGCACCGTCCAGAAGGACCGGAGCATTGCCAACGTGTTGCCCGGTTGGAAAATCGGACAGGTCCTTGAGGGCGATCAGGTTATCCCAGCCCACCCGGCATCATGATCCGCCACCTTCCCAATCCGCATCTCTTGGTCCTCGGTTTGCTGGCCGTAATCTGCATCTCGCTTTCCGGCTGCGCTTCCACTGAATCCGATAACGTCTCCGCCCGGCCTTGGAATTCCCCCAAGAGCTGGGAAACCGGCGGATTGCCCAGCTCGATGAACGAAGGGCGCTGAGCCTCCCCCCATCCCTAGGTGGCGATCTCAACGCATCGGGTTTCGCGAATCACCGTGATCTTGATCTGCCCGGGATACTGCAAGTCGCTCTCGATTTTGACTGCAATACGACGGGCCAGGGCAAAGGACTCCTCCTCATTCACTTTTCCGGGCTGGACAAAAACCCTCAGCTCGCGCCCGGCCTGGATGGCAAAACACTTTTCCACTCCGGCAAAGGAGGACGCAATCGTCTCCAAATCCTCAACCCGCCGCAAAAAAGTGGTCATGCTCTCCGATCGAGCCCCAGGCCGCGAGGCGCTGATGGCGTCGGCGGCGCTGACCAGCAACCCCAGTGAACCGAGAGGAGGGACCTCGTTGTGGTGCGAGGCTACGCCGTTTACCACAGCCTCGGACTCGCCATAGCGCTTGACCAAATCGGCTCCCACGATGGCGTGAGGGCCTTCCATCTCATGACTGACAGCCTTGCCCACATCATGCAGCAGCCCTGCGCGCTTGGCGGCCATGACATCCGATCCCAACTCGGCCGCCATCAGCCCGGTCAGATGAGCCACCTCCACCGAGTGATCCAGAATGTTTTGGGAATAGCTATGACGGAAATGAAGCCGGCCGAGCAACTTGGCAAGCTCGGGATGCAGTGGGGGAATGCCCACTCTGCCGATGGCTTCATTGCCCAGGCGCATGATGGTTTCCTCCATCTCACCAGCCACCCTCGCCAACTCCTCCTCAATCCGTGTCGGGTGAATCCGTCCATCCTGAATCAGCCGGCTCATGGCTTCCCGGGCAATCTCGCGTCGCACCGGATCAAAACCGGAAATCACCACCGCGCCCGGGGTGTCGTCAACCAGGACGGTAACCCCGGCCACGGCCTCGAAGGTGCGGATGTTGCGGCCCTCGCGTCCGATGATGCGGCCTTTGATCTCATCATTGGGCAGAGCCAAGGTTGAGGTGGTGATGGTGGAGGTGTGGTCGCTGGCGTAGCGCTGGATGGCCACGCTCAGAATTTGGCGGGCCTTCTCTTCGGCGCGGCTTCTGGCATCCTCGAGAATGTGGCGGGTCAGTTGATTGGCTGATTGAAGGGACTGCAGCTCCACGTTCTGGAGAAACTGCTGCCGCGCCACGGCCGGGTCCAGACCGGTGATTTCGCGCAGGCGCTCGCTGCTGGCCTGCAACAAGGCGTCCAGCTCTTTCTCCCTGCCGCGCAATGCCTCGGACCGGGTCCGGACGCCCTGTCGCTCCTCGTTGAGATCCTGTTCGGTTTGCAGCAACCGGGCCAGTTGCGTGTTGAGAAGCGCTTCACGCTCGCCCAAACGCCGCTCGGAATCCGCGCGGGCGGCATGCCGCTCGACAAAAGACTGCTCAATCTGATCCCGCAGGCGAAGGGCCTCCTGATTGGCAGCCAGGCGGGCGTCGCGGGTAATGGACTCCGCCGTGCGCCGCGCTTCTTCCAGAGCCGTCTGGGCTTCGTGAATGCGGGATTGAAAACACCGGGTCTCCCGGCGGCGTAGCGTGAGGAAGCATAATCCAGCACCCGCCGCGAATAATCCGGCCCCGGCGAGAATGTCAGCCTGTAAATTCATTTGAAAAACCCGACTCTGCTTGAGCCTCAATCCACCGGGTCGGTGTCAGAATGCACTCCACGCTGATATCATGCGGCGTCTCTGGAACCGCGGACACGATCTGTTCATCAAATGCAATCCCACAGCTAATGGCACGCACATCGGAGAGCATGCGGTCATAGAACCCCATACCCCGCCCCAACCGCCGGCACTGATGATCAAAGGCTACACCGGGCACCAGAATCAAGTCGAGCCGGTTTAGCGGCAGCCAAGGGCACCTGGACTGCGGTTCCATCACGCCAAACTGCCCGAACTCCAAGTCCTGAACGGGATCCTGGATCTCCGCCGCCCCGTAGCGCTGCGTGCGGACATCAAAGCGCGGCAGCGTTGTCGTTTTCCCATCCCGCAGCGAGCGGGCGACCATGGGCCGGATATCGACCTCGTCCTGCAGCGGCATGAACAGCATGACGGATCGAGCCTCCCGCCAGAGCGGAGCCTCAATCAGCCTAGCGCAGACGGCCGCCGAGTCCCCGGCCCTTTGAGCCAGATGCTTTTTCCCAAGTTCCGCGCGCATCACTTTGCGCAGCATGCCTTTGGCGGTCGATGGATCAGTGTTCATGACTCTCAGGCCCCGGGTGCGGGGGTGGAAATCCGGGCGGCGGCGCGGACAGATCGCCACACCTCCATGCGCGCCTTAATCTTCTTCTCCACCCCCTGTTCGGTGGGTTCATAGTATTGCCGCGCGGCGCCCAGATAGTCCTGAGCCACGAAATGATCCGGATGATCGTGCGCATACTCATATCCCACCCCGTGCCCCAAACGCTCGGCACCGGCATAATGGCCGTCGCGCAGGTGCTCCGGCACCTGCAGAGTGCGGCCGGACCTGACATCCTCCAACGCGGCATCGATCGCCTTGTAGGCGCTGTTGCTCTTGTGGGCAGTGGCGATGTAAACCGTCGCCTCCGCCAGCGGGATACGCGCCTCGGGCCATCCGACGAATTCCGCGGCAGCCTGCGCCGCGTTGGCCAGAAGCAAGGCCATCGGATCAGCCAATCCCACATCCTCAGCCGCACAAATCACAATCCGTCGCGCTATGAAACGCGGATCCTCCCCGGCATGAATCATCTTGGCCAACCAATAAAGCGCCGCATCCGCATCACTGCCCCGCATGGATTTGATGAAGGCGGAAATCGTGTCGTAATGCGCATCCTCGTCGTCATAGACCACCGCCTTCTTCTGGATGCTTTGCTCCGCCACGGTCAAGGTGAGGTGGATGCTGCCATCCGGTTCCAGGGCCGTGGTCAGGGCGGCGATTTCCAGGGCGTTGAGGGCCTTGCGCGCATCGCCGTCCGAAATTCTGGCCAGATGCCGCAGGGCGGGCTCCTCGGCGACAATCCTCAGATAGCCCAGACCGCGTTCGGCATCCGTAATCGACTGATGGAGTAGACCCAGCAATTCGTCTTCGGTCAGGGGACGCAGCTCGAAAATTTGCGAGCGGGAAACCAGGGGAGAATTGACGAAGAAAAACGGGTTGTGCGTGGTCGCCCCGATCAACCGGACAACCCCGCTCTCCACATCGGGCAGCAGCACGTCCTGCTGGGCCTTGTTGAACCGGTGGATTTCATCGATAAACAGGATCGTGGTCTGCCCCGTGTTGTCGAGACGGTTTGCCGCGGCACCAAGCACCCGGCGCATGTCGGCAACATTGGATTCAACGCCGCTGAGCCGCTCGAACCGGCTCCGGGTCTGGCCGGCAATAATCTGGGCCAGCGAGGTCTTCCCCGTGCCGGGCGGCCCGAAAAAAATCAGGGACTGGATACGATCCGCCTCGATGGCGCGACGAAGCAACTGGCCGGGGCCGAGGATATGTTTTTGACCGGCATATTCCGAGAGGTTGCGCGGCCGCATCCGCGCCGCCAGAGGCTGATGGCGACCGGGATGCGCCGACGCGCCCGGATCCGGTCCGGACTGCGCCGGAGGTGCGAAGAGATCACCGCTTGCCATTCCACGAAAATACCAGCTTCTCTCGGTCCTGACGAAATGAAAATTTCCTCAAGCAAGCCGGTATCCCCACGCCTGACAAAACCATCCTACTGCTATCCGACTTGCGCGCAGCCGGGTTTCACCCACCCGAATCCGGCAACAGGTATTTCTGGAACTTCAGGCGGCAGCGACCCGGCACCCAGCCCTACTGCCGCTTCGTCCTGGTCGTATCGAATATTATGGACGGCGCAACGCGGCCCGTCGCGTGTCCCGATGAGGATGGTGAAGACCAAGATAGGATCAACGTCGGCCTCCGGGCGGGGCTCCGCACCGCCCCATTCTCTCATAACACCTGGCTCAGTTTAAGGGGAGCTTTCCATAGGGGCATCCCTCGCTGGTCGGAATTCGCGGATAGGGCGAAAGAAAAGATTCGGAAACGCCGGGGATGCGCGAAGAACGGCAGCGGCCGCTCCGGCTTTCGTCTTCTTTGCGGCGGAATAAACCTCAGCCCAGACGCCGCCCCAATGCTGCAAACCGTCCACGAGTATCACGCCACGCTGCGACGTCGGCGGGCTCAAACCGCATCAGCTCGCTGGAGGCCGTCACTACGGAGCGGATCTCCGCCAGTGACTGTAGTTCGCCTTGGGAACGGGCTTGGACGAGGAGGTTGCCGAGCACCGTAGCCTCCACCGGTCCTGCCACCACGAGGCGGTTGCAAGCACTGGCAGTGAACTGATTAAGAAGATGATTGCGCGATCCTCCACCCACGATGTGGATCACATCGGTTTTCACCCCGGTCAACTCCTCCAAACCATCGAGAACGCCGGCATAGGTCAGCGCCAGACTTTCCAAAGCACACCGAATGAATTGGCCCTCGGTCTCCGGCACAGCTTGCCCGGTGGCACGACAGAATTCCTGCATCGCCTGTGGCATATCCACCGGATTGAGAAACAAGCTGTCATTGGGATCGATCAAGGAACGAAATGGGGGAGCGGCAACGGCCAGGTCCACCAGCTGCGCGTAGTCATAATTCCTGCCCTTGGCAACAAAGGCTCGACGGCACTGCTGAACCAACCAAAGCCCGACGATGTTTTTGAGCAAGCGATAGGTGCCATCCACCCCGCCTTCATTGGTGAAATTCAATTCCAACACCCGCGGAGTGATCAGCGCCTCCTCCACTTCCACGCCCAGCAGAGACCATGTGCCGGAACTCAAATAGGCCCAGTTCCGCTTGCCCGTGTGCAGTGTCGGAACACCGGCCACCGCCGACCCGGTGTCATGCGTGGCTGGGGCAACGACGCTGATCCTGTCCAGACCGGTGAGGGCAGCCAGACTTTTGCGCAGCGAACCGATCCGGTTTCCGGGCGGCACAATCTCCGGAAACATCTTCGTCGGCAACCCGCATTTCTCCAGCAAGCCGTAGGCCCAAGCCCGTTTTTTGGGATTCACACACTGGGTCGTAGTGGCGTCGGTGAATTCGCAGACCCGGGCCCCGGACAAACAGTAGTTGAGGAAATCGGGCATCATCAGGAACGTTTCGGCGGCGGCCAGGATTTCCGGGCTGTTTTTCCGCAGCGCCAGCAACTGGTAGAGCGAATTGATTTCCATGAACTGCAGACCGGTTTCAGCAAAGATCTCCTGCCTCGGCACGCGTTCAAACGCCGCCTGAAACATGCCGTTGGTCCGCGCATCACGGTAGTGAAAGGGCTGGCCCAGCAACTCGCCGCTCTTGGAAAGCAGCGCGAAATCCACCCCCCAGGTGTCCACGCCGACAGATGTCACACCCTTGCCAAATTTCCTTCCAGCCAGGGTGAGGCCCTGCTGGATTTCCGACCAGAGGCCGACCGTGTTCCATCGGAGGGTGTCGGCGATCGGCACGCCGCCGTTGGCGAACCTGTGCAACTCCTCCAGCTGCATCGTCTTGCCATCCCACAAACCCGCGATCACCCGGCCGCTTTCGGCACCGAGATCCACTCCGAGATAAACTTGTTGCTTCATAAAATTTTCGTTTCCCGCCCCTGGGGTGGGAATGGTTCAGTTGTTTCCCGCCTGCAGTTTCGCCGGTTCAAAACGCGGCGCCAGCAGATGATGAAAAACAAAAGTCACCAGATAGGCAAATGCGCAAATGGAAAAAAGCAGGGCGTAGCCTCCGGTCACATTGCCCGCTGCAATGAACCGGTCCAGCATCTTGCCGCAGTAGATCGGGAAGATCATCCCTCCGGCCGCCCCAGCCAGCCCCCCAATCCCGATGACTGAAGCGATGGCGTTTTTGGGGAACATGTCGGAAACGGTGGTGTATAAGTTTGCCGACCAGGCCTGATGCGCAGCCCCCGCCAAACCGATCAACAACACGGCCGGCCAGTCGCCCGCCTTTGTCACCGCAAGAATCGGCACCACACAACAGGCAAAAACAAACATCCCCGTCTTGCGGGAACGGGTGACAGACCAACCCCGCCGCGTCAGGTGACCGGTGATCCACCCGCCCAGAATGCTCAGCACGGTGATGATGGTGTAGATGGTCACCAGATGAACCCAGCTTTTCTTGATGTCGAGGTTGCGGGTTTTCTTGAAATAATCCGGAAGCCAGATCAGGAAAAACCACCAGATCGGGTCGGTCATGAACTTGGCGACGACGAAGGACCAGGTCTGACGATGTTTCAAGAGGCTGGTCCAGGAGGGTTTTTGAGCCGCATTGCCAGCCGCCTCATCCTTGTCGCTGAGAATCAGCTCCCGCTCGGCGGGTGAGAGGCTTTTGATCTTATCCGGCACATTGTAGAAAGGAATCCACAGAAACAGCCAGGCAAACCCCGCGATACCGGCGATAATGAAAGCCCAATGCCAACCCCAGTTCAAGGCGATGGCAGGCACGAGCGCCGGAGCGATAATGGCTCCCACATTGGTTCCGGAGTTGAAAATGCTCGTGGCCAGAGCCCGTTCCTTCTTCGGAAACCACAGCGCCACAGCCTTGATCGCCGAGGGGAAATTACCACCCTCGCCCAGTCCCAGAAATATGCGGGCGCTGATGAAACCTCCCAAGCTTGCCACCAGTGCGTGCGAGATCGCGGCCACACTCCATGCCACGATGGACACGGAATAACCGAGCTTGGTTCCAAACCGGTCCACGAACCAGCCAAAGGCCATCAGCCCGATCCCGTAGGCACCCTGAAAAGCCGAATTCACAAGCCCGAACTGCTCATTGCTCCAGTGCAACTGCTCGTCCAGAATCGGCTTGATCAGCGACAGGATCTGGCGGTCGATATAGTTGATGGTGGTGGCGAAGAAAAGGAGGGAACAGATCACCCACCGGTAGCGAGTGACAGTGGTGGGGGCCGGAGTGGGTGGGGCCTTTGCGGATTGCGAGAATTGCATGGTTGGATCTGGTTTAACCGCTGCGGGCTGCCGGGAAAAGAAAATTACCTTGCCCTGCGGAAAAAATCACCGCGACAGCCAGCCCCCATCCACCGCCATCGTGTGGCCCTGCATGTAATCAGAAGCGGACGAGGCCAGAAAAACCGCCGCGCCCTGCAAATCCTCAGGCGTCCCCCAACGCCCTGCCGGAATGCGGGCCAGGATCTCGGCGTTCCGCTTCGGATCCGCCCTCAGGGCAGCGGTGTTGTCCGTGTCCATATAGCCGGGGGCGATTGCATTCACATTAATGCCATGCGCCGCCCACTCGTTGGCCATGATCCGCGTCAACCCCATCACCGCACTCTTGCTCGCCGTGTAAGAAGGCACCCGGATCCCGCCTTGGAAGGAGAGCATGGAGGCGATATTGATGATTTTTCCTCCACGACCTTGGGCCACCATTTGCCTGGCCACCGCTTGGCTGAGGAAGAACAGGCTCTTCTGGTTGATCTGAATCACGTCATCCCAATCCTTTTCGGAAAATTCCAGCAGCGCCGCACGGCGGATAATACCGGCATTATTGACAAGGATATCAACCCCACCCAATCCACTGACGGTTGCTTCCACAATCCGGGAAACAACCCTCTGGTCCAAAAGATCCGTCTGGATTGTAAGTGCGCGGCGCCCCAATTGACGAATGCCCGCGGCGGTCTCCTCGGTGGAACTTGAAGCCACCAGCGCCACATCGGCCCCCGCCTCGGCCAAGCCGATCGCCATCGCTTGGCCTAGTCCGCGGCTGGCTCCGGTGACAACAGCCACCTTTCCCGACAGGTTGAATTTATCAAGGACCATATTTGCCGTGTTGATTGAAAACGCAGTTTGCTTCTGTTTCAGCGCAGAAAGTGAACCGGTGCGGGATCCATGTCGTCAAAGGCCTGGTTCTCCCCGCCCATCCCCCAACAGAAGGTGTAGGCACCGGTGCCGCACCCGCTATGAATGCTCCAACTAGGCGAGATGACTGCGTGCCGGTCCGCCACCACCAGATGCCGCGTTTCCTGCGGAGTGCCCATGAAATGCATGACCCTGCGTTTGGCATCCAGATCAAAATACAAATAGACCTCCGAGCGTCGGGTGTGCGTATGCGCCGGCATCGTGTTCCAGACCGCGCCCTCTTGCAGCTTGGTGAAGCCCATCACCAGCTGGCAGCTCTGGATGCCCCCGGGATGAATGTATTTGTAGATCGTCCTCCGATTCGCATCCGCCGCAGCGCCCAGCTCCACCGGAGTCGCATCGGCCATCCTTGCATGGGTGACAGGATGTGCCGCATGTGCCGGATAACTCAGCAGGAAAAAAGCAGCGGGATCCTCAGGCGTCAGGGATGCGAACGCCAACTCCCGGCTGCCGCGCCCCGCATAAAGACAATCCAACTTGCCCATCGGGTATGTGCCACCATCCACCGTCACAACGCCCGACCCGCCTATGTTCAAAACACCCAATTCGCGGCGTTCGCAAAAATACGCCGCCCGCAATTCGGCATCGGCCACCAATCGGATCGGCCCGGCAACCGGCACCACGGAGCCTAGAATCGCCCGATCCGCATCGGTATAAACCAGATCGCATTGCCCCGGGGTGAAGAGGGATTCCACCAGAAAAGCGCGGCGCAGTCCATCAGTGCCGAGTTTTGAATAATCGTTGGGATGCGGCGAATAGCGGAGTTGCATAAATCGAGACTATTTTGGCGTGGAAACAGTGCGGGCGGCAAGCTTGAACACACCAGTTGCAATACGCCTCCATTTCCAGCCACCTCCCGCCCCAAAGAAAAAACTGTCCAAGGCCTGTCCGATGGCTAAACAATTTGAATGTGACTCTCGCTGAAGCCAGAAAACGGCACGCCCAACTCACGGTGGAAATCCGCCAACACGACCACGCCTATTATGTGGATGGCTGCCAACGCATTACAGACCACGAATACGACCAGCTCTTCTTGGAACTGCAGCATCTGGAAAAACAGTTCCCGGATCTGATCTCTACGGAGTCGCCCACACAGCGGGTCGGCGGCGCCCCAAGCGAGAAGTTCCAACGCGTAAAGCACCTCTCTTCCATGCTCTCCCTGGACAAGGTGGAGGCGAGCGACCGCCCCACCAAGGAAGAGGAACCCGACCGCGATCGGCGCAATCAGGCGCAAGACATCAACACCCTTGCCGAGCTTCGAGCCTTTGACACCACACTCCGCAAACAGCTGGGCCGGGATGAAATTCAATACATCCTCGAGCCAAAGGTGGACGGAGTGTCCATCAGTCTCCACTACCGCCACGGGCGGCTCGCTCTGGGCGTGACCCGTGGAGATGGAGCCGCGGGCGACGACATCACCACCAATCTGAAAACCATTCGAGGCATTCCGCTGGAATTGAACCTGCCCGATTCGCCGGCGCTGCTGGAGGTGCGAGGCGAGGCCTACATTTCCACCGGCGATTTCGACGCGTTCAACGCGAGGCTGGCTGCAAAAGGAGAGAAGTCCTTTCCAAACGCCCGCAACGCCACCGCAGGAACACTCAAGCAATTGGATCCGCGCGTGGTCGCCCAACGCCCCATCCGAGCCGTTTTCTACGCCGTCGGCGCCGCCGACGGAATCGAATTCCGAACCCATTCTGAAATGCTCACGGCCCTTGCCTGCTTCGGCCTGCCCACCCAGAAGCTCTGGTGGGTCTGCAACGGCATCGAAGAGGTCCTGAAACTCTACTCCGAAAAAATCGTCGCCCGCTATGACGAGTCGCATGACCTCCGCAGCCAGTTGCCCTATGAAATCGACGGAATTGTCATCAAGGTGAACACTCTGACCGACTGGCCGCGCATTCCGGGTCGCAGCCGCTCTCCGGGACACGCCATCGTCCACAAACCCGTGCCCTGGATCACCCCCGCAGAGACGCTGCTCAAAGCCATCACCGTCCAGGTGGGCCGGACCGGCGTGCTGACACCCGTGGCCGAGCTCGAACCGGTCTTTGTGCAGGGCTCCACCATCGCGCGCGCCACACTCCACAACGAGGATGAAATCCGCCGCAAAGACGTCCGGATCGGCGACACCGTTGTCGTTCGCAAAGCCGGGATGGTCATCCCGGAAATTTTCGAGGTGGTGCAGACGAAACGCCCGCCGGGAGCGGCGGAGTTTGATCTCTTCAACCATGTGGGGGGCAAATGCCCCGCCTGCGGCGGACCGATCGCAAAGGATAAGATCAAATCCGGGCGGGCGGAACCGCCCCCCGGAAATGCAGAGGCCCGACAATGGGCCCCTGAGGAAACCGAAGAGGTCGCCTGGCGCTGCCAGAACATTGCGGGCTGCCCGGCGCAGCTCACCCGGCGCGTGGAGTATTTTGCGCAGCGCAAAGCGCTCGACATTGAATCACTCGGCGGCATTGTGGCCGAAAAGCTGGTTGAACGCGGACTCGTCAAGGAGCCGCTCGACTTGTTCGACCTTAAACTCGAACAGCTTGGAAAACTAAATCTAGGCACAGAGGAGGAGCCCCGCACTCTGGGCGAGAAAAACGCAACCAAGATTCTCGAAGCCCTGCAGCGGGCCAAGACCGCCCCTTTGACCCGTTGGATCCATGCACTGGCAATGTCCGATGTGGGTGAAGCCACCGCAAAACAACTTGCTGCCACCCACGATTCCCTCGACAAACTCGCCGAATCGGAAGTCCTGCACGACATACGGATTCTTGGATCAAAGGAAGCGGAGCGCTCCGAAATAAGCCCGCGCTCCCGCAAAAACCCTCCGAAGACGGAAGCTGAAAAAGCGAAGCGCGAACAACAAGATTCAGAGCTGAAAGCCCAGATCGCCGCAATTGAGTCCCGCTTGGGATCAGGCGGACTGAAACCCAGGCTCGCCGAAGTCGGGCCGGTCGCGGCGGCAAGCGTGCTGGATTATTTCACGTCTCCTGCCGGAAAAAACGTTCTTGCCCGGGTCCGCGCCTTGGGCATCACACCGCAAAGCGAAAAAACCGGCACTGAAAAATCCAGAGGTGTTTTTACCGGCAAGACCTTTGTCCTCACCGGCACCCTGCCCTCTCTGACCCGCGAAGAAGCAACGGTCAGGATCGAAGAGGCCGGAGGCAAAACAACAGGCAGCGTGAGCAAGAAAACCGACTTCATTCTCGCCGGTGCCGAAGCTGGATCCAAATTGGCGAAGGCGCAGGAACTCGGCGTGAGAATCCTCAATGAGGCGGAGTTTCTGGCGATGCTGCAGTAAACCTAATCTCCGCAATTGAATTGATAGTTAAGGGGTGAATAAAATCCGGGGCGATGAACACTTTTGAATCGCTGATTTCAGTTCACCTAGCGGGTGAAGGAAAGGATGAGGTTTTCTGGTGTCACCTCGCCGGGGAAATTCAAGGTCACACGAACGAGAAAGGTGCTCAGGCCTTACGGCGGTCTGGCCGGCTAGAGCGGCTTTTCAAGCACCTCGGGATCACCCGCAGGATCAGTTCTGAGAAACGCCCGGGAATGAATTCGCGATGTGTGTGCGGACCTGGATCGGGGTAAGGCGACGCCCGAACAGGTGGCACTGCGCTATGGCGGTGAACGGGGAGTGACGACAGGTGCTGAAAGGCCGCTGCGAGCGGCGGACATGATTGGCGACAACTGCACCGCAGTTGGAATCCCAAGGCGAGGGTTTTGGTTTTCACGCGCCGGAGGCTCGGAGTCATCGGCGCAGCATGGCTATAGATTGGAACCGAAAATATTCCACAGCTCCGTAGGAGCGGCACGAGCGATACTCTACGGATCTCCCCTTACCCGGCCTGCGCACCCTCTCCCCGCCCGGCGCAAAGAGTGATGGGGTGAAGGGCCGGTTGTCTATGGACATGACGCTATGGTGGAGCTTCAAAGAGAGCACTGAAACCTGAGATCTGAAGGAGTAAAGAACATGACTCATAGATTGGCAGAGGTCTCGCGCCAATGCCGTGTGGTGGTGGCCGACGTAAGGAACCGGGGCCGAAATCAGATTTTTTGACCTTCCACTGAACATTTTTGAAAACAACCCCTTTCGCATGCGGCAATGAAGCCCCAAGTCGGAAGCTCGCCGAACATGGAAAACTCCGTATAATCGAACGGACGTTTCGGAACTTAGGGCTCTCCTGCCAATCGCCTTCCATCTATCCGCGTGTCACCACCGCCGGGATATACAATCTTGATATTTTCGAGGCTTTTAACTGCATATGCCTGAGCAAACTCACAGATCATTGGCTGCATGGTCAGTATACCGTGCAAGAGGACCGCGATTTGGGGCGGATCTTTGACGCCACCCCTCTTCCCTTTCAAATAGGCAGGCATCAGCTCTTTTATTGCCCCCTCTGGACTGTCTCAAAAGGCCAGAGCGTTTTCCGCGTGTTGGATGGATCATTGCCGCGCGGCGGCGGGATGATTTGGTGCCGCCTTGACCGTTTTGTTTCAAGTGAAGTGCTTCATTTGTATTTCCAAAAATCGGTTTTATTTTCTGTCCGGTTTAAGTCCTCGGCCTCCTCTTAGAGCGCCACTTTTCACTGTTCGCCAATGGCCTGCAACAGGAACGGAGCTTAAATGGAGCAGGCACGGCTTTTCTTTTGATTTCCGACTCTCAGAAAGTCATCAGCTCCTGATCCAGTTCGTTGAAAGAATTTTTCATCACATCACCCTATACGATCATGGACAACTCTTAGTGCTGAATTCCTGCGCTATAAATGGAATCCGTGGCAGGCTGCCTCAGGTAAGCCAGCAGATCCAGCAGATCGGCCTCGGTCAGCGTGTCGAGCAAGCCCTGTGGCATCAGCGAAACGGCAGACCGTTTGACGCTCTTGAGGTTTTTACTGCTGAATCGCACCTCTGAGCCGCCGGGATCCATGGGATTGGTTGCCACCATGATCATGTCGCCGGCCATGTTAACGGTGCGACCTTCAATGGTGCTGCCGTCGTTCATCGTATAGATAGTGATGGCATTCTGTTCATTGATCACCTTGCTTGGGTTCACGATGTTGTCCATCAAATCGCGGGCGGTATAGCGCCCCCCGACGCTGGTCAGATCCGGTCCGGCCATTCCGCCTTCGCCGCGGAAATTATGGCATGCGATGCAGCCGGTGGCATTGAAGAGGGTTCGGCCGTTTGCGAGATCCCGGTTGCTCTTGAGTCCGGCCTCCAGTGCAGGTGTGAAATCCTCAAGCTTCCATTGTTTTACGAAGTGACGCGTGTTGACTGGCATCAGCGCGGGAGGCTTCTGTGCGGTGGCGATGAGTTCCGCGAACTGCTTGTGCTGGTCTTCGGTGAGCATTGCCACGATGGCCACGAGCCTGCCGTCGCGCGTCGGCCGGACGGAGTATCCACCCTTCCAATTCGGCAGCCGCGTGATGGCCAGTTTAAAGAGCCGCTCGCGCAGTGACGGAGTCCAATCGGCGCTGCCGGCAGAATTGACGAGGGCCTGTGTATAAAAAATTTGCTCCTCCTGTGTGCGGCTTCGTTCCAGCAGGTCAAGGGCTCGTGGAATGAAAGTCCTGCTGTGGAGCGCGGCACAGAGTGCGATGAGTTCCTCATTTACCCGGTTATCGGTGGAGGGAATGGCTGGTTCCAACCGGGCCACCAGCTTGGCTGCGACCACGGGCGAATACATGCCGTGCCGGGTTGCTGAAACGGTGAGGACGCGCAGGTACCAGCATTGTTCATCAGCTCCCAGCCTGGAGAAATCAAAACGATTTAGCGCACTCAGCAAGGCCTCCTGCACCGGGATATCGCCGTCGGTGGAGCGTGCCAGTGCCAGCAAGGCCTGCAGGGCTATGCGTGGATTTTTTTCATCGAGCGCGCGCTGTTTCCATGTTTCAACCGGCTGCCACTCCAGCGCAGCGCGGGCTGCTCCACGAATGGCCCGATCCTGATGCGCCAACTGCGGCCAGAGCTTGGGCAGTGCCTTGGGGTTTGGGGCGCCGTGGAAAGTCTCAAGCTCCCGGCGCAGACGCTGCAAGGCCGCGGCGGCCCTGTCCAGTGGTTTCGGTTTGGCGGGTGCCGTGCTTTCCGCCCCCCGATAGGTGATGCGATAAAGGCCCGATTGTGTGGCGCGCCCGCCAATCAGAAAATACAAGGCGCCGTCTTTGGGGGATACCGCGATGTCTGCGATTGGCAGGCCTTGCGCGCTGAGGAATGTTTCAACCTCTGCGGTATAGGAGGCCCCCTTGGGTGACAGATGCACGGCAAACATGCGCCCGTAGCTCCAATCACAGGCGAAAAATGCCTCCTGATATCGCGCGGGAAATTTTGCGCCGTAGCCGAAAGCAACTCCCGTCGGGGATCCGGGACCAATGTTTTTCAAGGGGGGCTGTATATCCTCCCATTTTGGTGTCCAGTGCCACCGCATTTCGCCGGCGCGACCAGCCCATCCGCTGTCCGTGCCGCTCAAAATCTGGCGGATGGCCGTGGGCCGATAATTAGGCATGCCGATGTCATGTTCCAGATCGCTGTCGAAAGTGAAGAGGTCGCCCTGATGGTTGAAGGCCATATCGTAGGAGTTGCGCAACCCCATGCAGACATATTCCGGATTCTTGCCGTCAAGATCGGCTCGTATCACCCAGCCGCCAGAGTAAGGTTGTTTCTCATACTGGAAGTCCCAGCTGTCGCGGTTCCAGTGTTTAGGGGTAAGCCCCTTGCTGCAGGGAAGTCCATTGCGGTCGCCGCTGACTACGTAGATCGATTTGCCGTCCGGTCCAGGCACGATGGCGTGGACGTTGTGTTCATACCAGTTTGCGGCATCGCCGGTCACCCTAGGGAACTCGAACAGCTTTTCGACGGTGTCCAGTTTGTCGTCCCCGTCTGTGTCCTTGATGCGGAGAATCGATTCCGGGCGGAAATTCTTTTCCGAATGATCCCCGTGTTGAACGAGATAAAGCGAACCGTGGATAAAGGTCATGCCCTGGGAGTAGCCCCATTTGTCCGAGACCAATTCCACCTTGGGCTCGGCGGAACTCCCTGGCGCGGGTGGCGTGAGGCGAAACAGCCCGGGGCCTTGATCCGAAGCGTAGATGCGGCCCTTGTCATCGAAACACATGGCCACCCACGATCCTTTTGAGCGGGGCACGGAGTAGAGACGCTCCACCGCAAAGTCTTTGTGGATCTCGATTGCCCCGGCAGGCGTGGCTTCGCTGCCCGGCTTTGAGTTGTCGTCCGGCCCATAGACGGCATTGAGAATGACTAACTTCCGCCCGGCCGGCGCTGAAATTTCCAATTTTCCACTCTCCGGCTCATCTCGCGAAAACCTCTCCGCCCCTATCCGATACTCGACATGAAGTTTTTTGGGAATGCCCGGCGCGGGGTCGCTGAACAGGGCGTTGTCCACCGTGATGGAAAGCCTGTCTTGCTTGACGGCTGCGGCGAGCGTTTCCGTAACATCCCCCGGGACCTTGTCGGCGGAGGCAAATCCCACCGCGGTGAGAAATGCCAACCCTACCGCCAGCAGCACGAGCGGTTCCTTCACTGGATTCATTTTATTCATTGCTTAAAAGTTTCCATGCTGGCTTGCAGCGGGGGGCGCTGCATCTGTCCAGGATCTGTCAGGGTCCGGGATCTCCCATTGCGTGTCTGTGCTAGAATGACACCCTTGTGCAGAAGTTTAAAGTTTTTCTCGTGCGTCTCAGGCCATGGGTGTCGCGCCTCGGAATTGATAGCCAGACTGCTGGCGCACTTTTGCATGGTTTTCAAACGACAGGGTTCACGGCTTCTTTACCAGATCCATTTCGATCAACTGCAGAATGAGGTCCGAAATGAGTTCGCTGGTGTAGGGAACACCCCGCCATTCAAAGCCGGCATTGCGCTCAAGCCACGGATCCGCGATGGCCTCCGTAATCGAACCCTTATAGGGGCCTTCGGACACCTGAGTGTAAAAATTAAGTTGCATGACGCGGTCCTTGAGCTGGCTGAACAGCGGGTTGTGTGTTTTACGGTATAAGCGATCCAGACATTGGATCTTCCGGTTGTGGTAGGAATACACGGAATACTGGTTGTAGTGCTGCTGTTCGCTATGTGCTGCCTGAGTGGGGTTCTTGACCCAGCTCAGTTGCTTTGGGCACCAATAGAGCAGGGCGTAATAGGCATTGGCTACGGCATGATCGAGGCTTTCCTTGTCCGCAGTCTGATCATATTTGTTCAGCCAGTATTCCACCACGTTGTAGATGCTGTCCTGCTCGAAATCCTCGGGCGGCAGATCGGGATGCTGCCCGGTATACCAGAAGCGACTTTCCACCTGCTCGCGCAGGAATCGCTCCTGACCCTCGCTGGCATGCAGACACCGGGCATCCCCGGTGATACGGGCAATCATTGGCAAGGCCACCAGTGTCCTGCCGCAGACTGTGGACTGGGACTTTCTGCCGGATTCGATCTCGACGGCCTGGGGAAATCCGCCGTCCTGATTTTGCTGGGCGAGGACCCAATCGAGAGACGCCATGGCGGCCTTGCGCCAATCCTGCCGATCCAAGCCCTCTTTCTGTTTTACCCGCTGCCAAGTCTGGAGGATGTAGCGGACCATCCACGCGTTGATGTCCACCTTGTAGCCGTTGTGGCCCCAGTCCCAGCTCCAGAAGCCGGGGGACGTGGCTCCACCCTCCTTCCGAAAATAATAGCTGGTATGAAACACCCCGCCGGGTTGCTGTCCTTTCAGGGCGAAATCAATCTGTTCAAACGCCCGGTCGCGCCACACCTTCTCGCCCGTGATTTCGTAGAGGCGATACTCATAGTAGGCAAGGAAGGGATTGTTTCCCACGTAAACAAATGGCGTTCCCCGGGCGTGCTCGTAACCCATTCCCGGTTTCCAGCTCTCCATCTTTCGGCGTCCCTCAAGCGTGATATTGAACGACTCCTGCGGAGTGCGCACCTGAAGCGAGTCGTCCACACGGTAGCCGGTTTTTTTGATCCATGACTGCATGATACCAGTGATCGCGCCAGTGAATTGCCCGGCATCGCTGATAAAAAGTTGGAGTGGAAGTTCGTAATGTGTTCCGGCAAGAATTTCACCGCCACCCGCCCGGAACTGGGGCTCGCAGACGCCATTGGCAAAATAAAATCCGGTCTTGCCGGTCCAGTTCGTCGGATTCAGATAATCCGAATTGCTATCGATGGCGAACAGTATCGCCAGAGACTGGTCAGGACGATACACCAGGCTCCCGGGCACGCCGCAATAGCGCATCGGTGATATCGCCACACTCTCGCTGTTGCCAGCCCACGGATAACTCTGCACCCGCCAGTCCTTGGTAAAGCCGTCTTGATAGGTAAGGCAAACCTCCCAGCCTTTGAGATTTCTATCCACACTCCACCGGTATGTGAAGGCGGCAGCAGGCGTGTCTTCGGATAGGCCAATAGAGACGGACCAGTTCATAGTAACGCCCTCGATGATGTCTTGGCCGGAGAACCGGGCTGTGTGAGAATCGACTTTTTCGCCCTGCGACGCAGCCAGCCAGCGGACTTTGTTGCCGCTCGGGTTGTAAAGGAACAGCAGTCCCTTGGTCCCTGACTTTTCCACGGACTTGCCGTGCAGCGACAGGGTTCCCAGAGACCAGCCATTGGTTGGTCTTAGTAACGTCCATTCCAGTCCGGCACGGTTTTTCAGCTGAATGGCGTTCACTCCGGTTTTGTCCTCGTGCAAAGTGGCTGTGGTGGCTTGATCGCCTCTTGCAACGGAGAATGGCAGCGGGAATTCGCAAGCGATCAGGATCACCATAATTCTGGCGCTACGAATGCAACATGATAAGGGTTTCATAGGAAGTGTTGATAAGATGCTGCCGGTGTTTATTTTATTACGCAAGCCTAGCGGGGCATCCGCTCGATAACCAGCCCCAAGTCCTGTGGTATCGGGATACGAGGAAATCGGTGTTGATCTTCCGGCAGAGAGGCGGTGTTGGGGATTTTTCCGACAACCGAACTCAGGGGCTCTTGTGCAGGACCTGTTACAGTTGTCCGGCCGAATTACCCAAGCAGCGCAGCCATTTTATCCCGCGCTGCACCCGGTTGATTGATGTGTTGGAATCTTCAAAGTTTCGCCGCAATCCCACAGGCTTTTATAAAAAAGGATTGGAACAATTTTTCTGGCTTTTATTTCTTAATGGAATCCCAGCTTCAGCTGGGTCTTTTACCTTGCTGCGAGTGGTGTTGTGGAAAAATGGGATGCGTTGCACTTGCTGCGTCGCTATGGGACAGCCGACGGGCACTTTCATTTTATAGCCAGACCGGAGCAGGCATATTACTACGGTTTGGGCTGGGTCCCTGTGGAACATCCACCGAACCTTGCGTCAAAACAGAATGTGCCAAAATGTAAAACATCCGAAAAGTCCCAACGTCCTTTCTGAGATCAACCTCCAGTTTCCTTGGAATGGGAAGGGTTTTACACCGCTTTTACCTGCTGACGGAATGGCTCTTAACCTTTTCCCGCCAACACCCTCCACCGCCGGTTGAAAACCGCCCAACGCGACATGGCGCAGAACGGCACGAGAAAGCCTCGAAATCGGACTTTTTCGGCCTTATGCCGCAGATCACGATGACATGTTTAGTAAAGAAGCCTTCAGTATGCACCGCCATCGTAAACCTCAGGACTGCTTGGTCAGTCCCCGGGCAATCCGGGTGTGATTCCACCCCTCGCGCCTGGCTGAGGCGCTCCCGGGGTGTGATCGATGGTCAGGGACTGCGGCGCAAGGGAACAAAAAACGCTCAGGCTTGGGCAACCGGGGTTTTGTCCGAACCGCCGGCATAGGGCTACGATCAACCCCATACCTAGGAGGCATCCATGCACGAAGTTCATCTGATCAGCGCCCTGTTGGAGGAAGTGGAACGGCAAGCCCGGATCAAAAAGTCCGCGCGGATACGCAGCATCCATCTGCGCTACAACCCCCTGACCAGCCACAGCGACGGCCACATGCGATTCAGCTTTGATATTCTCAAGAAGGATCGGCCGCTCTTTGAGCATGCCACACTGGAATTGACCGAGGTGCCCCCCCTTCTACGCTGCCGCCGATGCGGAAATGAATTCCAAGGCCGCCAACTCCCCGAAATCTGCCCCCGCTGTTCCCAGACAGACGTGGCCCCGTTGCACTCGACCGATCTTGTGCTCCAGAGTTTCGAGCTTGAACCCTGACATGAAACCGCCCACTCAAATCCTGCGACTCAAAGCCCACGCGCAGGGTGCCGTCCAAGGCGTGGGCTTTCGCCCGTTCCTCTATCGGCTGGCCAAGGAGTTGGACCTGAACGGCTGGGTGCGAAACTCCCCGCAGGGAGTCGGTTTCGAGGTGGAAGGTCCGCCCCTCACGCTCGAAAAATTCCTTCTCCGCTTATGCGTTGAAAAACCCCCGCTTTGTTTTATCCATAACCTCAAAGTCGACTGGCTTGAGTCGGCCGGACACTCCAGCTTTGAAATCCGACCCAGCGAATCCGGCGGAGAAACGACCACCTTGGTGTTGCCGGATATCGCCTGCTGTCAGGACTGTTTGCGCGAGATGTCCGATCCCGGCAACCGCCGGCATCTGTATCCTTTCACCAATTGCACCAATTGCGGCCCCCGCTACAGCATCATCGAAGCCTTGCCTTACGACCGGGCCAACACCGTGATGAAGTCCTTTCCACTCTGCCAGGAGTGCCGGAGGGAATATGAGGATCCCGGCAACCGCCGGTTTCATGCCCAGCCCAACGCCTGCCCAGTCTGCGGCCCGCACTTGGAATTCCAGACTCCAGCCGGCGCATTGCTAAGCTGCGGCCCTGCGGCCCTGAAAGCCGCCGCCGATGCTCTGCGCCGCGGAGAAATCGTCGCCGTCAAGGGCGTGGGCGGATTCCATTTGATGGCTGACGCGCGGAACGAAGAGGCAGTCAACACATTGCGTCTGCGCAAGCGAAGGCCGGAAAAACCGTTTGCCCTTTTGTTCCCCTCGCTGCAACGAGTCCAACAGGCCTGCCGCGTTACGCCTTTGGAAGAGCGGTTGCTGACTTCACCCCATGCCCCCATCGTCCTCCTGCAACGGTTGACACCCCAATGGCCCCGGGGACCGCTGCGTTCCGGGCCAGACGCCCCCGGGGCCGGATCATCCCACGGGATCGCCGCCAGCGTTGCTCCGGGAAATCCAAACCTCGGGGTCATGCTGCCTTCAAACCCGCTGCATCACGTGCTGATGGGCGAACTGGCATTCCCATTGGTAGCCACGAGCGGAAACCTGAGCGGCGAGCCGGTTTGCACGGATGGCCCCGAGGCGGCCGCCAGGCTTGGGGACATCGCCGCATTTTTCCTGACCCACAACCGCCCGATCGCCCGACCGGTCGACGACTCAGTTGTCCGCGTGATGGCAGGCCGCGAAATGGTTCTTCGCCGGGCCAGAGGCTTGGCGCCGCTCCCCGTTTCTTTTGCCGCCGCCACCGGCAGGCACAGCCGAAAACCTTGGAACTTCCCCCGCTCCCAATCCCCCAAGGGCCGGGATACAACAATCTTAGCCGTCGGGGCGGACCTGAAAAACTCCATCGCTCTGGCAGCGGGTCCGAATGTGTTTCTAAGCCAACATCTTGGCGATCTGCAAACCGCGGAGGCCAATCAGGCCTTCGAGCGTGAAATTGGGAGCTGGCAGAATCTTCACCACGTTAAACCCGACGTCGTCGCCGCCGATCTGCATCCGGATTATTTCTCCACGCGGTTTGCGCGGTCCGGAGCCGCTCCGGTGTTTGGCGTTCAACATCATGTGGCGCATGTGCTTTCCTGCATGGTGGACAACCAACTCGAAATGCCCGCCTTGGGCGTCGCATGGGACGGCACGGGTTACGGACCCGACGGCCTGCTCTGGGGCGGCGAATTCTTTCTGGTGTCGGGTGCCGCCATCCAACGCGTCGCCCACCTGCGCCCCTTCCGTTTGCCGGGCGGCGACACGGCAGCCCGGGAACCCCGGCGGGCGGCGCTGGGACTGCTGCACGAGCTTTTCGGCCCGGCCCTGTTCGACCGGCAGAAACTCGCTCCGCTGGCCAGCTTCACCGGCCCGGAAAAAGCCGCGCTGCAGAAAATGCTCGCTCAAAACCTCCACTCACCGCAAACCACCAGCGCGGGGCGCTTGTTCGACGCCATAGCCGCCATTATCGGACTGCGGCAACGGATGACCTTTGAAGGCCAGGCGGCCATGGATCTGGAATTTGCGGCGGCGACCACGGAAACCGAAGCCCGCTACCCCCTCCCGCTGACGGCGAACGGCGATACTCTTCAGCTCGATTGGGCAGCCATGATCGAATTGATCTTCGCAGAAATTGAAGCCGGAGTTTGCGTTGAATTCATCGCGGCCAAATTTCATAACACCCTGGCCGAGGGTATTGTCACGGTCGCCACCCGATTCAACCGCGAGTTTGTGGTTCTCTCGGGCGGCTGCTTTCAAAACCAGTACCTTCTGGAACAAACCATCACCCGCCTGCGACAGGCGGGATTTCAACCCTTCTGGCATCACCGGATCCCCACCAACGACGGCGGGATCGCCTTGGGCCAAATCGCGGCCGCACAAAGGGCTGCACAACTCAAATCCTCCCCATGTGCCTCGCCATCCCGGGAAAAATCGAACGCGTCTCTGACGCCAGCCTGCTGACCCGTCCAGGGCTGGTCAACTTCGACGGCGTAGTCAAGGAAGTCAGCCTCGCGCTCGTCCCCGAAGCCGCGCCCGGGGATTACGTCATCGTCCACGCCGGCCTCGCGCTGAGCCGGGTGGATGAGACGGAGGCCCGTCAAGTCTTCGCCTATCTGGCCGCCATCAAGGAACTGGGCGAAATCGAGGATCGGGCCCGATGACTTCTCCAGCATCCCGGCCGAAGCCGCAACGGGGCAGGACACGAACCTGAAAAACATGATCCCACCGGGCATGACCAAGCATGAACACGGATGCCAAGAAGTCCAAAGCGGACATGCGTTCATCCGCAAACGGACTGAAACACCCCCCTTCCCCATCCCTGCTTTATTGCGGCTTCTCAAGCCGCAGCTTCGGAATCCAGAATGAAATACCTCGAAGAATACAGGGATTCAACCCTGGTCCGCCAACTGGCGCAACGCATCCGGCGCGTCACCACACGGCCTTGGACACTGATGGAAATTTGCGGCGGCCAAACCCACGCCATCCTGCGATTTGGCCTCGATGAACTCCTGCCAAGCTCCATCACCTTGGTGCATGGCCCAGGCTGCCCGGTGTGCGTTACCCCGCTGGAGATGATCGAACAGGCCCTCCAAATAGCGGCCCGAACGGACGTCATTTTCACCTCCTTCGGCGACATGCTCCGGGTTCCCGGCAAACACAGCGATCTACTGCGGATCAAGTCCGAGGGCGGCGACATCCGCGTGGTCTATTCACCGCTGGACGCAGTGAAGATCGCAGGCCAAAATCCGGACCGCCACATCGTCTTTTTCGCCGTTGGTTTTGAAACGACCGCACCCGCCACGGCTTTGGCGGTGCTTGAAGCAAACCGCCGCGGCCTGAGCAACTTCTCCCTGCTCGTCTCCCATGTGCGCGTGCCTCCCGCCATCGAACTGCTGCTCTCCGCCCCCGATTGCCGCATCCACGCCTTCCTCGCAGCCGGCCACGTGTGCGCTGTCATGGGCTGCGAGGAATACCTCCCATTAGTCACCCGCCACCGCGTCCCCATCGTGGTCACCGGATTTGAGCCGGTGGATATATTGCACGGCATTCTCATGGCGGTAGGGCAACTTGAATCAGGCCGCGCAGAGTTGGAAAACCAATATATCCGCTGCGTTGAAACCGCAGGCAATCCCGCGGCCAGGGCGCTGATCCACGACGTCTTCGAGATCGTGCCCCGCCAATGGCGCGGCTTGGGAAACATTCCCCGCAGTGGCTTGGGCATTCGTGAGGCTTATGCGGGCTTCGACGCCGAAAAACGATTCGGCCTGTCCCGTCAAATTGTCGCGGAACCCGCAGAGTGCCTGAGCGGAAAGGTGCTGCTAGGCCTGAAAAAACCAAATCAATGCCCGGCCTTCGGCACCCGCTGCACTCCCGATCACCCGCTCGGCGCGCCGATGGTTTCGGGTGAAGGCGCCTGTGCGGCTTACCATCGCTACCGACTCCAAGAGCCGACCGCCGCATCCAACCTTCCATGAGCACACCCGATCTTCAGGCCTCCTGCCCGATCCCCATCACCGAATACCCGCGGGTGCTCATGGCCCACGGCGGCGGCGGACGCCTGATGCACCAGCTACTGGAGAGGATTTTCATCACGGCCTTCGGCAACCCGATTCTGTTGCTGAGGCACGATTCAGCGCAGCTCACCATCCCGCCTGGTCGGCTTGCCCTGACGACGGACTCCTACGTCGTTAGGCCCTTGTTTTTCCCGGGTGGTGACATCGGTTCGCTGGCCGTTCACGGGACCGTCAATGATCTGGCCATGAGCGGGGCGCGTCCGCTCTACCTGACCTCCGCCTTCATCCTTGAAGAGGGCCTGCCGATGGAGACTCTCTGGCGTATCGTCTGCTCCATGAGCGCTGCCGCCCGGCTATGCGGAGCGCAAATCGTGACGGGTGACACCAAAGTGGTCGACAAGGGCAAGGGTGACGGACTCTTTATCAATACAACCGGCCTCGGGGTGATCGAAACATCCTTGGTCATCGCACCGGAGAGCGTGCGCCCCGGAGATGCCATACTCGTCAATGGCGATCTGGGGCGACACGGCATGGCCATCATGGCCTTGCGCGAGGGGCTGGAATTCGAGAGCCGGATCGAGAGCGATTCCGCCCCGGTCCACCAGAGTGTTCTGGCCCTGCTGGCGGAGGGCGTGGCGGTTCACTGCCTGCGCGATCTGACCCGCGGGGGATTGACCAGCGCCCTGAATGAAATAGCCCAAACATCCCATTTCAGCCTCGATTTGGAGGAGGCCTGTGTGCCGGTGCGCCCCGATGTGCGCGCCGCCTGCGAAATCCTCGGTCTGGATCCGATGCTGGTTGCCTGCGAGGGACGCTTTACAGCCTTCGTGCCGCAGGCCCAGGTCAGGCAAGCCATCTCGTTACTCAGGGACCAGGCACCCGAGGCGGACATCCGGCAAATCGGCCGGGTAACATCAGAGCGGTCCGGGCGGGTTTACCTGCGCAGCACTCTGGGGGGACGTCGTATACTGGACATGCCCGGCGGCGAACAACTGCCCCGCATTTGTTAAACCGGAAACTTCGTGTCCGGGGGATTTCCGCCGCACCTCCAACGCCTCGTCCCATGGCCTCGGTTCCGGGTGATGAACCTGCAACTTGCACTCCAGTCGCTTCAATAAGAAATGCGAATTCGGGGCCGGATAGGTCAATCATTACGACTGTGTTTGTCACACGCCGGCCGACAGCCTCAAAAGCGCCAATCCAAACCGCCGGAGGCGGATCCACATCCGCCATCCCGTCGTTAAACTTCGTTGCCGGGGCGCAAGGATGCCTGGATTCTGCGAACACATGCTGCGGGCCGCAGTTTCAAAGAATGCTCCCAAACCCGCAGCACCCGCCATCCCCGGCGGCGCAACTCGCGCGACACCCGACGGTCGCGCTCCCGATTCCGCAGCGCTTTCGCATCCCAAAACCTCCGGTTCGATTTGGGCCTTCGATAACAGCGCGGACACCCATGCCAGAAACACCCGTCCACAAACAGCGCCAGGCGTTCCGCCCTGAACACAAAATCCGGTTTGCCAAACACCTTTTGGTTCCTCCGCCATCCAGTGATGTGGTGATGCCGCAACACTGCCACCAGAGCCAGCTCGGTGCCCTTGTTGCCACGCCCGCGAATCAGCGACATGACCGCGGAGCGTTTCGCCTTGGAGAACATGTCAGCCATTGCCTCACTCCAGCAAACGGCCGGCTACCTCTCGCCGCCGCTCACTCTCATCCGACCCCGACACTCCAATCCGGTCGCACAGACCACGCCAAAGCGCGCCGGCGGCAACACGACGGCGGACATGAATCTGACCGACGGCCGCCGCATTAAAAGCATCAGGATGCAGGCCGGAGAAAAAATACGCAAACGCGACCGGGCCCCCAGAAAGTCCGATATCGGCACTTGCAGCGTGGACCCCGGCCGCGCCCGGCGGATTTCCCAGGCGGCACCGTGCGATGATCTAGGAGCAAAAAAGCCGGATTTCATGCCTCCATTTTATCACGCCTCTTGAGCCATGCCAGATCGGCTGTAATAATGGCAGCGTTTGACGTTTGGGTTCCTCAAAGGAATTGGTGTTTACAATCCGTTTAATTTGAACAAACACCGGGCGTAAGCGGACTAAAGGAAAATATTTGCTTTGCCGGCGCGTCCGGCGAACATGGACTTAATGCAATCGGGTTAACAAAAAAGTGAACGACCTTCTGAAATATCTTAATGCCGGGTCCGGTGGAAAACTCCCGTGCCTCTGTCCGGCGCGGCTTCGGAGGGCTTCGCGCCAACCCGTCAACTAAACAGCGGCGGCAAGGTTGTTCACCGGAACCAAATTTATCCCCCATCCTTTTGCCCGGCATGATTCCACGCGAAATCCTTAAGAAAATCCGGCAGATCGAGCTGCGCACAAACCGCATCGTGACCGAAACGCTCGCGGGCCAATACCATTCCGTCTTCAAGGGCCAGGGCATGAACTTCGACGAGGTGCGCGAATACCAGCCCGGGGACGACGTTCGCGCGATTGACTGGAACGTCACGGCGCGGATGAACCATCCCTTCATCAAGAAATTCGTGGAGGAACGCGAACTCACCCTCATGCTGATCGTGGATGTGAGCGGGTCGGGCCGGTTCGGCTCGCGCGACCAGTCCAAACGCGAACTGGCCGCAGAGATCGCCTCCGTACTGGCCTTCTCCGCCATCCGCAACAACGACAAAGTGGGGCTGATCCTCTTCGCCGACGATGTGGAAAAGTTCATTCCACCACGCAAAGGCCGCAGCCACGTGCTGCGCGTCATCCGCGAAGTCTTGTTCTTCGAGCCCGAGCGGCGCGGCACAAACCTCGTTACCGCCCTGGAATTCATGGCCCGGGTCACCGCCCACCGCGCCATCACCGTGGTCGTGTCGGATTTCATCACCCCCGAGGGCTCCGGGACCCTGCCCAAGGCCGCGCAGACTGCCCTGCGAATGCTCAACCGCAAGCACGACGTCGTCGCCGTCCAGGTGACCGACCGGTTTGAGCTGGAGCTTCCGGCACTTGGGAGGTTGGTGCTGGAAGATGCCGAAACGGGTGAGGTGGTGGAATTGAACACCCTGAGCGGCAGCGCCCGGGACGCTTTTGCGCTGCGGCAGCAAAAGCAGCTCACCGCTCTGGCCCGTCAACTCCGCTCCTCGGGAATCGATTCCATTCAACTGCGCACGGACGAACCGTATGGCGCCACTCTGGGACGTTTTTTCGAGACTCGCGAGAAGCGCCGCCGCCACGGATGACCCCGCCAAGATGACCACCAACAGCACAGTTCAGGCCGTCAACGACATCCGCGACATCAAGCCCCCGATGGAGCTGCCCGTCGGCCGGGTCTGGCTCTGGGTCGCCTTGGGCGCCGCAGCCGCGGGCATCATTCTGTATTGGCTGTGGAAACGCCGGCGCAAAGTGACCCAAGCCCGGCCTGCGGCCCCGCCCGTGCCGGCCCACCTCCGGGCGAGGGAAAAACTCGATCAGGCGCTGGCAATGCTCTCCCAGCCCAAGCCCTTTTGTGTTCTGGTTTCCGACACAGTCCGGTTTTACCTGGAGGATCGATTCGAATTGCGCGCACCGGAACGGACGACCGAAGAGTTCTTGCGCGAGCTCAGCGGCTCGGCCTTGCTGTCGCCCGAGCAAAAAGCCAGTCTCGCCAATTTTCTGGCCGGCTGCGACCTGGTCAAGTTCGCCAAATACGAGCCGGGCGAAGCCGAGCTTCGCGCGTTTCATCACTCGGCACTCAGGCTGGTGGAGGAAACCAGTCCTGGAGCCGGGCCCGCGGGCTCCGACTCCAAAACGAGCGCCCCCAACTAGCACGCCGCCCCATGGACTTTGCCCACCCCGCTTTTTTACTCCTGCTCCTGCTGCTGCCCGTAGCCGCCTGGTTCAAAGGCCGGCGCGGACAACCCGCCGCGTTTATCTATTCCTCAACGGAACTAATCCGGGGCCTTTTCACCGTCAACCGCTCCAGGTCCGGAGCCTGGCTGGCGGCCCTGCGCTGGCTGGCCCTGACATTATTGATTCTGGCCCTGGCCCAACCCCGACTGACCCGCAGCGAGACGAAGGTCACCGCCAGCGGCATCGACATCGCCGTGGCATTGGACCTCTCCGGCAGCATGGCGTCCGAGGATTTCGAGGTGGCCGGGGGCAGGATGAGCCGCATCGACATGGCGCGCGCGGTGCTGAGGAAATTCATCGAAAAACGGCCCAATGACCGGATCGGCCTGATTGCTTTTGCCACTCAGGCCTTCATCGCCGCCCCGCTTACTCTAGACCACGAGTTCCTCTTCCGTAATCTGGAGGAGCGGCTCGACTTGCACGCCATCGATGGCAGCAGCACGGCCATCGGATCGGGTCTGGGCACGGCCATCAACCGGCTGCGCGAACTCAAGTCCAAGAGCAAAATTGTGATCCTGATGACCGACGGTCAGAACAATGCCGGCAAGCTGCCGCCCCTCACGGTGGCCGAGGCTGCCCAGGCCCTCGGCGTAAAAGTCTACACCATCGGCATAGGCAAGCAGGGCGAAGCCCCGATGCCTGTCTACATGGGGGGCCGCAAGGTGGGCTATCAAAATCAACGGGTGGACATCGACGAGGACACGCTGCAAAAGATAGCGCAGATGACGGGTGGAAAGTATTACCGGGCAGACAACACTGAGAACTTCCAGAGGATTTATGCGGAAATCGACAAGCTGGAAAAGTCGGAGGTGGAAGTCAAAAAGTTCACGCGCTTCCGCGAGGTTTTCCCCTGGGTGACGGCGCTGGCCCTGGGACTGCTGCTGGTGGAGGTGGGGTTGGCGCACACTGTATTTCGGAGGCTGCCGTGATTTTTGAAAATTCCAAGGCTTTGTGGCTGCTGCTGTTGATCCCGCCTGCGTTCATCCTCTTCCACGGATGGGATGCGCGCACACGGCAAAAACTCATGAGCCGCTTTATTCAGTCCCGCCTGCTGCCGGGGCTGGTGGCGGGCACTTCGCCCGCCCGGCGTAGAATCCGCTTCGGGCTGCTGACCGCCGCCTCGGCATGTCTGGTGCTTGCTCTGGCGCGGCCCCAATGGGGCTTTGACTGGCAGGAGGTCAACCAACGAGGGCTGGACATCGTGGTGGCAATCGACACCTCCAAGAGCATGCTCGCCGAGGATATCTCCCCAAACCGCTTGGCGCGGGCCAAGCTCGCCGCCCTGGACCTCATACAGCAAGCCAAATCAGACCGGCTCGGCTTGGTGGCTTTCGCAGGCAACGCCTTTTTACAGTGCCCCTTGACCATTGACGATGTCGTATTCAGGCAGAGCGTCGACGCGCTCACGGTCAACACCATCCCGGAAGGGGGCACCGCGATCGCCGAGGCCATCGAAGAGGCGGGCAAGGCCTTCAAGGAAGGCGACAACCACCGCGTGCTGGTTCTTTTTACGGACGGTGAAGATCAGTATTCGGATGCTCTGCCAGCGGCAAAAAAAGCGGCTGCGGCCGGCTTGCGCATCTACACGATAGGAATCGGCTCTGCAGAGGGCGACCTGATCCGGGTGACGGATGCCGCTGGAAAAACAGACTATGTCCGGGACGAGGCTGGGAACGTGGTCAAGTCGCGTTTGAACGAAGGGTTGCTGCAGGAGATTGCGGCAGCAGCGAACGGTTTTTACCTTCCGCTGCGAGGTGGTTCCATCATGGAAACGCTTTACCGCGATGGTCTGGCCCCTCTGCCCAAAACCGAGTCGAAGGAAAAATGGATCCGCCATGCCCACGAGCGTTACCATTGGCCGCTGGCTCTTGGAATCCTGCTCCTGCTGGTGGAAATCCTGTTCCCGGAACGCAAACGTCCGACTCCGCCCGCCACAGGAAATGCCCTCGCAGCGGTGCCGGTGCTGCTCCTGCTCGCAGGCCTGCTCCCGCAGATCGGCGGGGCATCGCCTGCCAGCGCCCTGGAAAAATACAAGGCCGGAGACTTTCAAGGGTCATGGCAGGAATATCAGAGTATCCTTCCTCAACACACCAACGATGTCCGCCTGAGTTTCAACGCCGGAACGGCTGCCTATCGGGCGACCAACTACGACGCCGCCGTGAAGCAGTTCACCGCAGTGCTCGCCGCGCGCGATGTCAAACTCCAGCAGGCCGCCTATCATAATCTGGGCAATTCCAAATACCGCATCGGCGCGGCGGCCGAGTCCATCGATGCCGTCCAGGAAAACTGGGAGGCCGCCGTCCGGTTCTTTCAAAGCGCCGTGACGCTTGACAAAAACGACGCCGACGCCCGGTTCAACCTGGAGTTTGTGAAGCGTAACATTCAAATACTAATGGATTTGAGAGAAGCGGCGCGGCGCGCCAAGGCCGCCGCCGACGCGGCCACTCGCAACCGGAGCTACCACCAGGCACTTGAAATCATGGAGTCCCTCTTTCAAAACAAAAATCCCAATGCCAAACCCCTGCAGGAGTTCACCAAAAAACTCAAGGACATCGATGCCATCACAACTCCTCCTCAGCATTAGCCTGCTGCTGGTTGCAATGGGGCTTCAAGCCCAGACGCCCGAAGAATTCTTCCACGGCGGGGCCCAGAGCTATATCACCAACAACCTCGCCAAGGCCCGCGAGACTGTGGGCCAGGGTTTGAAGCTCTTCCCGGATGATCCGAAACTCAAGAAGCTGGACGAATTGCTGAAGCAGCAGAGCCAGCAGCAATCGCAGCAAGACCAGCAAAAAAGTGAACCGCAGTCCGGCGAGCAGAAACCGGAAAACAAGGAGCAGAAGGACCAACCCAAACCGGGGGAGTCAGGCGAACCTAAGGAGCAGCCTGAAAAGGCGGAGCAGGACGCGGGGAAAAAAAGCGACCAAGGGGCGGAACCCAAGGAACAGAAAGCGGAGGAGCCACCCAAGGACGGTCAGATGACCTCACAACAGGCCAAGCAATTGCTTGACGGCCAGAAGAACGATGAAACACTGCTACCTTTCAGCCCCAAAGAAAAAACGGCCGATCGCCGACGGGTGCGGAAGGACTGGTGAAAAAAACGCCAAGCCGATGCCGGCTTGGCGTTTGGTGATTCCAAAAACAAAGGTTGCTCTCAGGCCTTGGCAGGCTTTGAGGCGCGGGGTTTTTTGTCGCCTGACTCAGTTTTAGCGGGCTCCTCGGATCTTTTGGAGCGGCGATCCTCTCTTCGGTATTCTGCGGCTGGAGCTTCCGGGGCCTTTTCGGCCAGCGGGGTGGTGCTTTCGACGCGCACCTTCAAAGTCGCTTTGACTTCGGCATGAAGACGCAATTCGATCTCATGATCGCCGAGGCTCCGGATAGGCGTTTCGATATGAATCTTGCGCTTGTCCAGAGTGATCTCGAACTGGTTCTTCAGCTCGTCGGCGATCATCCCGGTGGTGACCGTGCCGAAAATCTTTCCGTCCTCACCGGTCTTGACCTTGACGACGCAAATCAGTTTAGAGACGCCCTTGGAGAGCTCGCTCATGCTGTTGAAGTCATGGGCCTCGCGCTCGGCGCGGCGCTGCTTGAGCGCCTCAAGCCGGCGCTTGTTGGCCTGGGTCACCGGAATGGCCAGGTGCTGGGGGAAAAGATAATTGCGGGCGTAGCCAGCAGCGACCCGGACCTGATCGGACTCGCCGCCCAGGCCCACGATATTGTGAGTGAGGATAACTTCAGTTTTTGCCATACGAAAAATAATATTATGCGTGAACCGTAACTAATCAGAAAGGAACATCATCACTGTCGTGCGGACCATCGCCTTCCACGGGTTCCGGGGCCGGCGCGCTGGAAGGAGACGGGCGCGAGGGACGTGGTGCGGGGGGTGCGCTTCCGCCACCTTCGCCGCCGCCCGGACTACCCAGAAACTGAACGGTCTCGGCCACCACCCCCAGCTTGCTCTTCTTCTGCCCGGTCTGCTTGTCGTCCCATTGGTCGAGCTTGAGCCTGCCTTCGATCAAGATCGGCCGCCCTTTGCGCATGTACTGCCCCACGTTCTCCGCCGTGCGCCCGAAAATATCCACGTCCACGAAGGTGACCTCCTCCTTCTTTTCGCCCGCCTCGTTGGTCCAGACCCGGTTTACCGCGAGTCCGATCTTGGCGATGGCAGTCCCCTTTGGTGTGTAGCGCAGCTCCGGATCCCGGGTAAGGTTGCCGGCGAGGATGACTTTATTGAAGCTGGCCATGGGCGGGTTGGGGGGGGGTAGGAGTTTTACTTGGCGGCTTGGGGAACGGCCGCGTTGGTAAACAAAACCCGGAAGACCTCGGGGTTGAGGGCGAAGCGGGTCTTGAGCTGGGCAAGAGCGGAGGGCTTGCTCTCGAAAATAACGTTCACGTAGAAACCGGAACTGTGTCGTTTGTCGGCGACTCGGGTGAAATTCTTCCGCTCCATTTTCTGCACGGTTTCCACTTTGCCACCCGCGGTGGCTATTTCGGACGAGATGGTGTCAATGGTGTCCTTGATGCCATCTTCTTTACCGGCATTTTCCAATATGAACAGGCCTTCGTATCGTTTCACAGCTTTTTTCTTTCGTTTGCGGGACCGGTGATGATCCCGTTAAATTGATTCATTGCTTTCTGTATTCCCGCAACACACCAGCACTCCGCCTGGTCGCAAGCCACCTGCAACACTCTTTCCGCCAGTTCCGTTTCCGACGGACCGAACTTACCCAGGACAAAATTGGTTATCTCACGAATCCCGTCGGCCCGGCCGATGCCCACCCTGAGCCGGGCGAAATCCCGGGTGCCCAGATGCTTCTCAACGGACTCCAGCCCGTGATGGCCACCGGCGCCCCCACTTGGCCGCAGACGCAACTCGCCCAACGGCAGATCCGCATCATCCACCACCACCAGCACCTGCCCGGACGGAACCCGATAAAAACCGGCAACAGAAGCGACTGCCTCGCCGCTGGCGTTCATGAATGTCTGCGGCTCGCAAAGCACCGCCCGGCGGCCGTCCAGTTCGTGCCGAGCAAGACGCGCATTGAACTTTTTTTCCAAAGCCCAATCGCTTTCCCATTTCTGAGCGAGCTTTTCCACCAGCAAAAAGCCCGCATTGTGACGCGTTCCGGCGTATTCCTTGCCCGGATTGCCCAGTCCCACAATGAGGTGCAAAGGCGCCACGGCAGGCTAAAACACCGCCAGGCATCGGCCCGGCGGCAGATTTTATCACTTCTTCTTTTCGGCTTTCTTTTCTCCACCGGCGGCAGCGGCTTTGTCGCCACCTTTGGCAGCGCCCTTGCCTGACGCTGCTCCGGCATCGCCATCTTTCTTTTCCTTGATCATCTCGACTTCTCCGGCGGTGGCACCGGCGGCGGGAGCAACTTCTTCCTCCACGCGAGGAGCGGCCACGGCCACCACAGAAACGGTCTTGTCACCGAGGATCTCGACTCCGGCCGGGGCCTGAATATCACCGACATGGATGGCGCGGTTGACTTCCAAGGAGGTTACGTCAATGACGATCTGCTCGGGAAGATCCTTGGGCAGAGCGCGCACCTTGAGTTTGAAAAGAGAATGCTCCAAAAGGCCGCCGTTGTTCTTGACCCCGGCCGCCTCGCCACGGGTTTCAACAGGG
>Ga0114958_10000440_pt1 | contig 35488 bp, 37 predicted proteins | sample C_130208_EF_Meta_FD_89577 | JGI IMG/M metagenome (GOLD analysis project Ga0114958, IMG submission 89577) | Freshwater microbial communities from Lake Croche, Canada to study carbon cycling - C_130208_EF_MetaG | ecosystem: Environmental > Aquatic > Freshwater > Lake | place: Lake Croche, Canada... | reverse complement strand
TGTCAAATAGAAGAATAAGTCCTGAGCCAAAACATATAACGCATCCAACAGTACATAAACCAGAACATCCCGAACCATTAAGAAAGCATGTATTAGCGCAACAAGAGACAGAACATAAATCACCATCACATGAATTAAATAGATCAGTATCAAATAGAAGAATAAGTCCTGAACCAAAACATGTAACACATCCAACAGTACATAAACCAGAACATCATGAACCATTAAGAAAGCATGTATTAGCGCAACCAGAGACAGAACATAAATCACCGTCACATGAATTAAATAGATCAGTATCAAATAGAAGAATAAGTCCTGAGCCAAAACATGTAACACATCCAACAGTACATAAAGCAGAACATCATGAAACAAAACATAAATCACCATCACATGAATTAAATAGATCAGTGTCAAATAGAAGAATAAGTCCTGAGCCACAGCATGCAAGACGAACATCAAGTCCAGTACATAAAGCAGAACACCATGAAACAAAACATAACACACCGTCACATTCTTTAAATAAATCAGTATCAAATAGAAGAATAAGTCCTGAGCCACAGCATGCAAGACGAACATCAAGTCCAGTACATAAAGCAGAACACCATGAAACAAAACATAACACACCGTCACATTCTTTAGATAAATCAGCATCAAATAGAAAACTAAGTCATGAACCACAACATGTAAGACATGCGTCAGTAAAATCAGTTCATAAAGAGGAATCGCATAAAAAGATAATACATCCGGTCAAACCAGTAAAAAAGGTTAAACCGGTACATCCAGATCATACAAATGCTAAAAAAGTATTATCTAGAACATCACAAAGATCAGTTTCTCCGCCAATGAGAGTTAGAAGGAGATAAAAAATAAAATTTTAATAAAAAATATGTATTTATATTATATAATATGAATACATTTCATAATGGAGGGTTTCCACCTATATTTGAAGGAGGTAAAAAAGAAATAATACAAAGAGAATTTTCAGCAGAAAATATATTATCTATGTCACAAATATTAAATACAGTAGAAAAACCAGAAATTGTATTTAAAAGAGCAGAACCAAGAGTATTTAATATATTAGAAAAAGCCAAAATTAAAAAAATAAATAAATAAATTATGGATAGATTTAATGATGAATTTATTGCAGATGCAATTATAAAAAGTGATCATTTATTAGATAAATATCATGACATAATAAAAAAAATTAAAGAAAATGAATTTACAATTGATGAACCAAAATCTGATATGGATCCTTATTATATAATTGGATTGATTGAAAAGAATAATAAAATAAAATTTAAAGCATCTTACATTGGAAAATTTATAATTAAAGATAATGTATATATTAAATGGAGTTGGTCTGATACTAAATTAAGTAAAGCATCAAAAACAAATTTATTAAAAATATTAAAATATTTTTTAGATAGAGAACCAGAAGAAAATTCTCCAGTATTAAATCAAATATATGAAGCTTTTTTACAAAGTACTGTTAAAGTAGATCAAAGATTTACAGAAGTTATATTAAATGCACTATTACATTTAATGAAACATTTATTTTACATTCGAGTAAGTGTAAGTGATAATATAGAAAATATTTATTTTATTAAAGAAATAATTTAGAGCTCATCTTTTACAGATGTAGTAATATAATTTTTCATATGCCAAATTGGACATCCAGCAAGAACACCTGAATTATTGTAAATATGATAAATCATTTTATTAGAAATATTAAGAATATTAGACTCATTCGTATGATGAGTTACATACATACCAACTAGGTTATAATTATTATCATAACCTACTTGTTCAGCACCATTTTCATCTTGGTAAAAAACTTCTTCTTGCTGATAGTTACCATAATAATACATATGAACGTTACTATTATTAATAAGATAATCGTTACATGCATTATATTGTTGATTAATATTAACATTACAAATAGGATTATTCATATGCTTGCAAATAGTATGGGTGCTACCAGTATATAGAGAGACAACATTGACATCATGATCAATGTCAATACTCATAGGGTCAATATCGGTATGTTTAAATGTCATGATGTTATTGATATCGCCAATGTAATTTTTAATAGTAAATGTGTTTTGACGAATATCAAAACTATTAACAATAATACATGCTGCAAGTAGGATAATTGACTTCATTTTATAAGTTTTATTTGTTACTTATAATCATTTATTTTTAAGGTAATATATTTTCAATTTTATTCATTTTTATTTATTATTTCTTTTTTTAATTTTTCTAAATATAATATACCATCCATTAATTCTTCTTGTGCATGGTTAATCCAATCAAGAGTTTTTAGATCAGTTCTATCTAAAGTAGTGCCATATTTAGTTTGTCCTAATTCAGACCTCTTAATAAATTTATCAATAACACTATTTACGATAGAATCACCAGTATAAGATTCAATATATATAGGAAATGGTGTATTAGTAATAATAATATTATTATTCATTTTATAATAATAATAATTTTTAAGTTTTAAGTTTAAAAAATTGGTGGTTGAACTAAATCTTCTAATGGTAATGCAACATATTTATATTCGCCATTATATATACCAGTATTAAGTTTAACACGATCACCGTCAAATAATTCACGATCTTGTTTAATTGGTATTTTAATTTGATTGTTATTAATATCGTTTCGAAGTATATAATATTGATATTGTGTAGAACCTACATATTTCGGTCTACCAAATAATGATAATATATTAGATTCATTACTTTGATCTACTAAATATCCTTTCATTTGATATGGTGGCGGATATCCACGTGTTGGCTGTCTAAAATATCCATTGTATGCATTTTGTAAATATCTATCTGCATATCCTGTATCGGATCTTTGTTCTGGTGGATATAAAGGATCAGTTATTTCAAGACGATCGCGTTCATAAACATCGGGTGCGGTGAATCTAGGATAACTGGCATCTGGATAAGTTGGGCAAACAGGGCAATTACAAGCAGCAACAGAATTTTCTAATGCATAGTTAGCCCATTTTTCTTTATTCATATTATAAACACCAGCCCCAATTATAACTAATATAATAAGAGGCATAAATATCTTTTCATCCATAATTATTATAAATATATAAATTATGGAGAACGCGCCTTTAATATTTCATATAGCAGGTATAACTGATTTATATAAAGAACAATTAATGGTTAAGTTAAAATCATTAAATAAATATGTTATATATAATCTAGATGAAGAAACAGATAATATATATAAATTAAAAGAAGTTCAAGATAAATTAAAAGATATTAATAAAGTAAAATTAGAAACAAAAAGAAAAGTAGAAGCAGAAGTAAATAATATATGGGTAACTAAATTAAATGAATATATTAAAAAAAATAGACAAGATCATGTCTATGGTATTATATTTGTAGGAAATATCATAAATATAAAATTTTTAAGGAGTAAAGTAATATTACCGGCATTTCAAAAATTCTTTTTAAAAGTAGATTTACAACAAAATGCAAAAGATATCATTAAATATAATCTTAAAAAATACCATAATGACATAGTAAATGGTGTATTTCCATTGAATTATATTAATTTAGAATTTTTAAAAAATACAAGAGAACAGTTACAAAATTCTTATAAAAAATTACAGTATAATGTAATTGAATTAAATAAGATTATATATTATTTTCAACATGGTATAAATGAAAAGAAACCAGAATTATTATATGTTGTATTAACAGAAGAATACGATAAAGTAATTAATAGTAATAAGAAAATATCAGGTTACGCAGAAGATTGGATTGCATTGTCTTGTATGGCTAAAGGTATTGATAGAGGATATAACGATGGTATTGCATATATTAAAGAAAATATTAAAGGTGCATATAAAAATTTAGAAATTGATGCATACATATATGTAGTACCATCTAATAATTTTTTAGCTGTTAAAAATAGTGATATGAAATTTGTGACAGAGAGACCGGTTAAAATAATTAAAAGTATGAAAATTACGAATATATTAAGTAAATTAAAAGAATTAAAAATTCACTTAAGATAAACGTTATATATTTTTTATGTTTCAAGTAGCAACTTTAAAGGAAAATAAGTTTGAAGATTTTCAGAATTCAGTATGGGTGGATAAGGATAAAGCGACAATATTAATTGATTTTGTAGAAACAAATAACTTACAGGATTTATTACATAATTATTTTGGTCAAGAGGTAAATGCAAACAATAATAAAGATAATAAATTAGAATTAAATACATTAGATGTATTATATACTAGAACACACACATATCAGATAATCCATGGTTATGATGGTGAAGATAATTATATTGCATCAATATTTAATTATAAAAGAAAACCCGTGAAGGGTAAGGTATTAATTATTAAAATTAAAATAAATCCAATTGACGATAATAGAAAATTAGTATATAGTGAAGAAACTATTAGTATGGAAGATATAAATTTAATTATAAAAGATATGTTTTTTCATAGAGGATTTAAAGTAGCAGATAAAATAGAGGAATTTTATTATGATAATAGAAATAATATAGAAAACGGAGTTGAATTAAAAGAATATAGTGTTAATGAAATTAATATATTTGGAGTTCCATTTAGAATACAGTATAAAGAAGGAGTAAATACGAGTAAAGTCTCGTTTTTGAATGATATTGGATTATTTTTAAATAAAAAGATATGTGAAGCATACATAACATGTACTTTATATCCTCAGTGTAAGTGTTTATCGTTAGATGAAAAAATGGTAAGAAATTTTATTGATTTAATAAGTGTAGTTCCTGATGCAGAAGAAATAAAAGAAATGTCTATGGCGTATTGCATGGCCAATAAGGAAGTAAAAACGGAAAATATTTTTATATCATTTGATGATTTTTATAAACAGGTTAAAAAAAGTATTTAAGTTTAAAAAAATTAAATAAAAAATATATAATAATATGAGTAAAGAAGGATTAAAAGAGGACTTAATAAATGATATTAATAGATTATTAAATAAAGAAAACAAGGAAAACAAGGAAAATACGGAAGAATTTTTTAATCAAAATGTTTTAGATTCACCCAATGAAGGACAACAGAATATAAGAGATATTCCCCCGCATGTATTAGCTCAATTACAAAATGAACATATGCAACAGCAAATGCAACAAGAAATGCCTCAGAAAATGGCTCATCAAATGCAACAAGATATGCCAAGGCAAATGCATGATATTCCACCACAAGTATTAGCACAATTTCAGCATCAACAAATGCAAAAACAATTACAAATGCAAGCTCAACAACAAGCAATGCAACAAGCTGATCCGATGGGTTATCCTATGAATCATCAAATGGGAGGTCAAATGAATCACAAAATGAATTTACCATCAAGACCAATGACTCAATCAAAAAGAGGAATGTTAGAACATTTAGATGGTAGTAGTTTAGATAAAGTAAAAGATACAGTGTATATGTATAGAGATCCGTTAGTATTATTTTTATTATTTAGTGTAATATTAACTCCACAAGTAAATTCTATTTTAAATAAAGTACCATATGCATCAGGAGCATCAGGATTTAATGAATATCCAAGTTATATAGGAATTATGTTAAGGGGTGTATTATTATTAGGAATGTATTTAATGTTAAAGAATATGAATGTAATATAAAAATTGATAAATTATTTATAAATAGAAATAAGTCTAATTATAAATAAAAATGACAGTGTGTATCATACCTAATATTAGTGATCAAGTAGTTAAATATTTGAATGGTACTATTAAAAATCCGATATTAAAAAAGGTTATAGAAGAAGAGATATTAACTTGTGAGAATTTGGAAATAATATTTGAAGATTACTTATCAAATATTGTTGTAGCAGACAGTAGTAAATTAAATAATATATCTGAATTATTATTAAAATTAGGAAACCATATTGATAATATTAGGAAAATTATAATTAAAAGTTTTGTAAAATTATCTTCAGATGAACAATTATATTTAATTATGAACATTAATGACACAAATAATATGTTTTTTAAAATATTAGGTGAAGATCAATCTATATATGAAATATTAAATTATTTGATCTCTGCATTAGGTGTTACAATTAAAGATGAGAAAATATTTATTAAGATGGTTAGTGCATGTGCATTAATTAATAAATCAATATGTAAGAAATTAATAAATGATTATATTATGGTTTATAGTGATAAAGTGATAACAAATGATGAATTATTAATATTTCTATTAAATTATATATTAAATAACGAAGTAAAAAATAATAATCATCTTTTACTAACTAAGATATATGAATTATTTGCAGTAAAAGTTGTATCAATTAAAGAATCTTTAAATAAATTATTATTAAATAATATGGATTTTGCATATGAAATTTATAAACTTGGAAAAATTGTAATTAATATTAATATGTCTATAAAATCACCATCATATGAAAATTTACTAATTGTTCCATTTATAGAATTTAATAATGAACAATTAGAATATATTGCTAAATCAATACATACATGTATTGTAAATAATAATATTAACCAAGCACAAATATTATTAGCAATAATTTATTATATGAAAAATACAGATAAGAAGAAATTTGTTGAACATTATAATAAATGGTTAATGATCAGAATGTATAAAAATAGTGTTGAAACAACATTAACACAAGAACAATATTTATGGAATATTAATAATCAATATAATGAAATTGTTAAAAATTCTTACATGGAAAATTATATGAAATTAATAAATAATTTAAGATATACAAGGAATATTAATAATGATATGAAATTAGTAAAAATTAAAGAAACAAATACAGTTATGAATAAAGTATGTGTAATGTTAGTTAATGGTATTAGCGATAGTATCGGTAATATCATTCATCACCCTGAAATCAAAAAATATATTGATGGATTAGATAAATATATTAAATTACGAGCACCATTACAAAATATTAAACATGATATTGAAAAGTCTAAAATAACACTTAAAACAGCGCATGGTAAAATTAAATGTTCATTAGTGATTGGATCTATTCTGATGTATTTATTTGAATCAGATAAAATAAAGAAAGAATTAATAGAATTACTAAAAATAGATGAAGATAAATTAAATAATAATATTACAAATCTAATAATGACAAATATAATTATAGATATTGAAAAAGAAGGTGTTGTATATTATAAATATATTGAACCATATGGAGATATTGAATGTGAGGAATTAGTGAAGGTAGATAGTAAATTAGTGAAAATTAGTCGATTTACGGATATTGAAATTACAGTAGAAAGTAGGATTATGAAAGAAGTGAAACCAAAAAAACTATTAAAAATGGAATTAGAGAGACGGGTACAAGAATTTATGGCTGATGATTATGTGCGGAGTATGTATTATAGACAATTAGAGAGTTTGAAGTCTCGTATGTTTATAGAAGAAAAAGATGATTATATTATATATGTGATATAAAAAATTGATAATTAATTTAATTCAATATATTATTTTATAGATAAAAATGAAGAATCCATTATATCCTTCTGATATAATAACAGATACATTATCTAATTATTCGAGATGTTTAGTAATAACTTTAGAAAAAGATCCGGAAATGGATATTTTTCTAGAGAATGTTGATAACATAAGTTATTTCGATAAGATTAAAAATAATTATAGTATTAAAGCAGTACCATTATGGATTATTAAATCAATACAAAATTATAAAACAGAATATATTATATATGATGTTTCTGAAGATAATTTATTAAAATTTAATTTTGAAGTCAAAGATATTAATAATAATATTGTATCATATAATTTAAATGAAGCAGTTATCTTAATTCCAAATCATAATTGGTTATGGTTTTATGAATATATTAAACCGTGTGTTATTGATGGTATTAAAGATATATTTGTGTATTTACATACAGCAATGATAAATGAAGATAATAATATACAAGATATCCTCAATAATAACGATATACAAAGATACTTGAATAACATTGAATTAGGTAAAGATGTAATGCATTGGAAAGATATTTATAAATGTCAGTTGAATATTACACCACAATGGTTAAGTAGGGATATTAAATTTTCAGATGCAAAGGAGATTAATATTAATATTCAAAAACAAATGGAAGATAAATGTACAGATTATTTAAAAGATATTATTAAGAAAAATAATTTTGTTGATGCTAGTTCTGGTCTTAAAACACATAAATATCGATTATATTATATGGAAGAAGCAGTAAATATTCCAATTGGTGATTTATTATATAAAATAAGATATTTATCATTAAATGAAACTAGTAGGATTAAAATAATGGATACAATTATTAATGCATGTTTAATATCTAAAAAATATGTTCAGTGTATTTTGAAACATAAAACAATATTATCATACATTAATGCAAATTTTAATAAATATGTAAAAGCATTTTCATATGCATGGCTCATGATGTATATTGAAGAAGGTATATTAAAATCATATGTTAAAGAAGAAGATCGATGCGTATTTACATTAGATGAAGCTACTATGATTCCAACCCAACAAAGTAATATATTACTACCGATAATGGTAGAAAGGAAATATATTAGTATGTTTGGTGGATATAGAAGTAATCTTAATAGAGTGGGGAAATTAGCTAATATGAAAGAATTTAAAGAACGATTTAATAAGTTTATAACTAAAGAAAAGATAGATGTGTTTAAGGGATTGAATTGGAAAAATCTTGGTGTAACAGGAAGTATCATACCTGCAACTTGTAGAAAATTAGATCCGTTACAAGAAGATGGTAAATTTGAATTAGATGAATATTTTGATATATTTTACAAAGATTCAGACGTTGATATTATGTGTGATTTGGTGGAATATCCTGCATTTTTTGATAAAGTATATCATTTAATTTCAGTAATTAATATGAATATTAATGAAAAGTATCCGTTATCATCTGTTAAATGTGAGATAACAAAAACCGCCGCATTACATCTAAGCAGAAAAATGATAGATGGTGAAATGAATCAATTTATAGCACATGGTATGTATAAAGAGTTAAAATCAAAAGAGGTTAAACACGATGAAGAAAAATATCATAAAATAAATGAAGTTGTTTGTATTGACAATTTCAAATATTATGTATATAATACAGCTGAACACGACACAAGAAATTATCCCTATTATAGTGAAAATATTAAATTTCATATTAGTTCTCCTTATTTGCGCAGGAACTTTGAAATATTTAAAGTTAAATATACTCTATTAGGTACGGTATCTCGATTCCATTTACCATGTGTTCGTGGATATTATGACGGAACAAATGTATTTTTGCTACCATCTGCCATATCAGCTTTAGTAACAGGGGTATGTATGGATTATAAATATTTTGCGGGAGTTAGATCCCCCTTTGAGATTATTTTGAAATATAATTTCCGTGGATTCTCGCTAATGTTAAATAAAAAAGAAATGATTAAAATCGTTGAATATATTAAAAATACGGATAAATGGAAAAATATGTATAAATGGGATGATACGTTTAAAGTTAGTACATTTAATTATTATTATACTAATCCTCATGTGTTATTAAATAAACCAAATATTAAATATATAGATTATATATGTCCAGTTGAATATAATCTTGTTTCACCAATTATTTCAAAGTTGGGGTATGTGATTCCTTACTAAAACGTCGCTGCGCTCACCTTACATGGCGTTTAAATGTATCCTTTATTGTTCATTAAAGGTAATCTGCGATTAGCGCTCATCTACTATGTAAATTTACGGTGAGCGCAGCGAACTGAGCAAGCGTAGCGCCGCGAGACGAGCCATCGGCGAAGTTTTAGGTGGCCCAATGATTCCCGCACACAATACAATTAACAAACGTAGTTGCAGGTTCATCCGCACTGCGAGTTTGAATAATTTCAATAGTACATTTTCTTTTATGACAACGAAAACATTCGTAAATATCAGTAGTATAAATATTATTCTTTTTATCTTCAATAAATTCTATTTTATCAATAATATTTTTCCAGAATGCAGGACAACGTTCCTGAGGTGAAAGAGTTAAATACATTTCAATATTATCATAATCAATAGGATTAATTTTATTATCTTCGTATAAGTCGTTAATAAAATTTATAGCGATACTTTTTAGGTTATCATTAGATAAACCATTTTTTTTACAAAAGTCAGAACTATCGGTTATAAATTTTTTAACAATTTTTATTGTTTCTTCTTTAGTATAAAATTTCTCTAATTTATCGTAATATTCTTGATCAAGTTCTGTCATTTTTCTTATATTATATTTATTCTTTTATCTAAAAAATAAATATTTTTCAAATTTAATGGTAAATACTCTTTTTAGATCGGAAGACATTAAAGCAGTTGAAGGAAAAATAGATGAAATAATGGAAATTGCAGATAAAAAATCATTACAGGTACTAATACCAACTATAAAAGAATATACAGCAGTTAATAATCTAGTAGTTAGTTATGTTAAAAAGAATCAACGAATTGTATATGGTGGTATTGCAATGCATGAATTATTAAAAGAAAAATCTCCTAAAGATGTATTTTATAAAGAAAATACCAAAAACGATATTGAAATATATTCACCTGATCCAGTAGGAGATGTATTTAATCTATGTAATATGTTATACAAAAATAAGTTTGAATATATAGAGGGTAAGGAGGCTGATCATCCTGGTACATTTACAGTATTTGTAAATTTTGATAAATATTGTGATATAACATATGTACCAAAATTAGTGTATCATAATTTACCATTTGTAAAAGTGAATGGTTTTAGAATTATACATCCATCAATAATATTAACAGATACATTAAGAGTGTATACAGATCCATTAACAAGTTATTATAGATTAAAAAAAACTTTTGAAAGAACAAATTTATTATTAAAAGTAGCAAGATTTGAACCAAAAACAGGTATAATTAAAGAAGATGATAAATATAATAATATTATAAGTCAATTAGTACCTAAAATTTATAATATATCATCATCATTAATATTAGTAGATGATATTGGCTATAATTATTATCTAGAACAAGCTAATAATAAAAATTTAAAAGAATCACATGTAGGAATTATAGTACAAAATATAAAAAAAAATGCGCAAAAAATCTATGATGTATTATTAGATATAATAGCAGAAAAGGATATTAATTTTAGAGATAATGTAAAAGTAGAAGAATATAATCAGTTTTTTCAGTTTTGGGAAAGAAGAATAGTTGTATCTTATAATAATAAGAAAATTATAACTATTTATGAAAATAAAGATAAATGTTATCCATTTAGAAGTATTGAAAAGTATGGAAAAAAAATAAATATTGGATCATTTTCATTAGTATTTTTATTTTATTTAATTAATTATCAATATAATGCAATATTTAAAAAAGATTATCATGAATACGAGAATAGATTAGGAAATTTATTAGAAGCAAAAAATAATTATTTATCTGAGCATAAGATAACGGTATTAGATAAATCACCTTTTCAAGAATTTCAAATAGAATGTTTAGGTGAAACAATTGATTTCAAAAGAAAAACAAGACTAAGATTTGATGAAAGAAAAAAGAAAAATTATCCAATGGTATATAGATTTCAACCAGATGAAGAAAGAAATAGTTTAACAAAAGAGTATAAATTTCCAAATGAAGCAGGTACAATAATAACAAATGATAAAAATAAAACAATTCGTTAAATAGTTATTAATAATATATAAAAAATATATATAAGATGTTTATATTTTTTATAGTTGTATGGATAATTGCAATATTTTGTATATTTAGAAATATTGAAGTTGATAATGTAAAAATTGTAGAAAAAAATTATGATCCAGAAGATGATCCTGAATATTCTAAACCAGAATTAAATTTAAGAGATATTATTAACAATCAAGTGTTAGATGATGAATTTAATAAGGTAGAAACAGAAAATAAAAAAGATAATTAATTAATAATGGTTAATTATCCAGTATATTGTATTAATATTAAAGAAAATACAACAAGATTTAATAATATGCAAAAAAGAATACCTAATATTATTAGATGGAATGCAACAACACCAAATAGTTTAGAATTTAATAATTATACTAAAAAAATTATAATGTCTAATACTGAATTAGCATGTGCCATAAGTCATTATACATTATGGAAACATATAGTAGATAATAATATAGAAGCAGCATTAATACTTGAAGATGATATATTATTTAGAGATGGATGGGAAGATATATTATTAGATGGTGTAAAACAATTTAAAAATTGGGATATGTTTTTATTAAATTCATCTGAAGAATCATATCCATTTAATCAATGGGTTACTGCACATAATCAATGGTTTTCTGGTGCATATTTTATAAATAAATCAAGTTTAGAATGGTTAGTAAATGAATATAAAAATGGATTATACGCGTCAGATTGTATGACAATGACATTACAATATAAAAATAATTCATATACATTATTTCCATGGTTAGCAATTCAAGAAGGAAATGATTCGTTAATACAGACTAAAGAACATTTAGATGCTGATCATGCAAAAGTGATTAGATTATTAGGATTATCTGGTAAAGTATATGAAGATTATAAAAATTGAAATATAAATATATAAAGAAATATCAATATAGAAATTGCTCATATAGCTCAGTAGTAGAGCATTGGTCTTATGAGCCAAGGGTCCTGAGTGCAATCCTCAGTTTGAGCATTAAATTAATGTTAATAATTTTAGAAAAATATCTGAGAGCAAATATAAATTATTATATTTGCCCTCATAGCTCAGTGGAAGAGCGCTCGCCTTCTAAGCGAGAGGCCGTGAGTTCGATCCTCACTTTGGGTTTTTTTAATGTAGTAAAAAATGAAATATTTTATTTATTAAAAGTAATTTTAATAAATAAGAAAAATGACGACTGATTTTGTGGAAGCGTGTAAGGGTGCAAATTTGTATTATATTAAAGAATGTTTTTATGATAAAATAAATATAACAGAAGAGGAGTATGATTTAGGATTTGAGCAGGCATGTTGTAAAGGTAACTTTGAGATTGTATCATGGTTGTATAATTTTAAGCCTAAACATATAAAAATTAATTATAATTCAGCATTTTCGTGTGCGAGTTATTATGGATGTTTTGATATTGTTAAATATTTATATATTAAAAAATTAATTAATGTAGATGATCATCCTACATTATTTTCATTGGCAATAAAGAGTAAAAATTTAGATTTTGTTAAATGGGTATTATTGCTTAAGAAAGAAGATTTAAAAGAGTATGTAAATGATATATGTTATTATGGTACATTAGAAATATTAGAATATTTATATAGTATAAATCCAGATATAATTAAGAATAAAGATGATGCAATAATGAATGCTGAATTAGTTGGTAATAATGAAATTATTAAATGGATTAGATCAAAATAATTTTATTTATATATATTAATGTATAAAACATACGTAATTAGTTTAAATAAACCAGATAAATTATTAGCTGAAATAAGTAACTATGGTTTAGATCCTATATTAGTTGAAGGTGTAAATGGTAAAAAATTAACTAAAGAAGAGATAGCTGAAAATACAACTTATTTTGGATCATTATTTACACCACTAAGTGTAATAGGAATTGCTATGGCACATATTAAATCATGGAAATTATTTTTAGAATCAGGTGAAGAATATGGAATAATATTTGAGGATGATGTTGTATTTGAAGATAATTTTAAAGAAGAATTAGATCTTGGGGTTAAGAATACACCAAAAGATTTTGATGTATTATATCTAGGTTGTTTTGGATGTCAAAATAATATTAATTTTCATACAATATTATTTGCAAATACAGGATTAGTTAATATAAATGCGGGATATGTGAATAAATATGTAAATAAACCAATAATTTCATTAGCTACGCATGCATATATATTATCTAGAAAAGGTGTTAAAAAATTATTAAATCATATTGAAAATAATATATATACACATGTTGATTTAAATATACATATATTAGCTAATAATAATTTAATAAATATATATTCATTAAATAATAGATTAGTATATCAAACATCAACAGATGAAACTCAATCATTAAATGTATCATCATCACATCCAATAATATTAAATAATATATTATCAGAATACTATATAGATAGAAAAGTTAAAGCTAGTTATGGATCAACGGTTTCATTATTTAAAGTTGGAAGTTTTAATTTTAATCCATGTTCATTATTATTTCTAATAATGGGTATAATATTATCAACAACAAATATTGATATATTAACAATAACAGTAGGATATTTATTAATTAGTTTTCCAGATTTATATATGGATATTAATAATAGTTCTATTAAAATACATTATTTATTATTAGTTATACCGTATTTAGTGTTTAAGGAATTTAATCTTTGGGATAAAATAAATAAATAAAATAATTATATGAGTAAAGTAGCATTTTGTTTTATTGTAAAAGATGGTGATACATATTTAGAAAAAAATCTAGATAGATTAATTGAATTAGGAAATTTATATTTTGATGAATTTAAAATATTTTATGCAGAAAATGATAGTAAAGATAATACAATTAACATATTAAATAAATATAAAAATAAATATAAAAATATTTTTGGAGAACATTTAGTACTAGATGGAAAACATTCAACTGAATTATGTGATAATTCAGAATTTAATTGTAAAAAACGTACTAGAAGATTAGCATATTTACGAAATATTATTTTAAATATGGCAAAACAATGGAAAGAATGTGATTATATGATCATGCTTGATCTTGATTTTGTTGATTTTGATAAAAATGAATTTTATAATATGTTTAATATAATTGATGATAATAAAAATATAAATGGAATTTTTGGAATGTCAGTAACAAAAGACAATACAAATTGTTTATATGATATTGGTGCTATTACACCAAGTAATAATATTTTAATTATAAGAAATGATGAAACTAAATTAATTAAAGTTACATCAGCTTTTAGTGGATTTGGAATATATAGAATGAAAAAATTAATTGATAATAATATTGAATATAATATTAAAACAAATGAAATAGAGCATATTGATTTTAATAGAAATATAAATAATTTATATGTATATGCATTATACAGACCAGTTTATGAAGGTAAATGTAATGATTGTTATTTTAATAAAGGAATAATAAAATATTATATAAGTGCTTTTTTAGTATTTATAATTATATTAATAGTATATTTAGTTAATAATTCAAAAAGATGAAAATTATTAGTTATATATAATAATAATAATATATAAAATGAATCAAATTAATCAAGATACATATGAAAATATTGCGGAAGAATTTTCAGATTCTAGAGCATATATATGGCAATGTGTGAAAGATTATACAACTTTAATAAAAGAAAATACTAATATATTAGAGGTGGGATGTGGGAATGGTAAAAATATGGAATATATATTAAATAATAAAAATGTAAATATGGTAGGAATTGATACATGTAAAAAGTTTGTAGATATATGTAAAGATAAAAAATTAAATGTAATTTTAGGTGATGCATTAAAATTACAATTTGACAATGATAGTTTTAATTATGTTTTATGTATAGCAATGTTCCATCATTTATTAACAGAAAAAGAGCAAGATCAAAGTTTTAAGGAAATTCTTCGAGTAATGAAAAAAGACAGTATAGGTATTATAACATGTTGGGCAGTTGAACAACCAGATAATAGTAAATTTAGTTTTCATGAAGGTGTTAATATTGTACCATGGAAAGGTAATATAATTAAGGATCATATTAATATTAGATATTATTATGTATATAATGAAGAAATGTTTATAAATTTTTTCATGAAATATGATGAGATTAATATATTAGAAATATATAATGAAGTTGGTAATTGGGTAATTTTATTTAGAAAAAATTGAAATTTTAAAAGATAAATACGATTATTAATTTAATAAAAATGTCTGATTATTATACCAGATTCTATTATATAGAAATCGATGGTATTAAAAAAATTAAGTGTGAAATATTAACCTCTGAAAATCATTGGATAACAGATAAAATATTTAAAATAGAAGATAGTTTAACTGAAAGTCATTTATGTTATTTTTATGATGCTGAAAAATTATACGATAAAAAAAACAATGCAACACCGCCTTTTAATATAATTGAACATAATAATAATATGATTGGATGGTATGTTGATAATGTTATATATATTGATTCTCACTTTAATAGTATAATTAAATGGTTAAATAATACTGATATAGAAAAACGCATGAAAGAAATATATAAACCTGATATTTATTTATAAAAAATTGAAAATAATAGTATAAAAATTAGATTATTATTTATATTAAAAATGGGTTTGTTATTATCTTGTTGTTATGCTGAAAATAATATTAATGATACTACCAATTCTGAATTAGTTAGTAAGTCATATCAAGATGATCCGTTAGAATGCATGTGCGGAGGAACTCTCACTGAACACGGTTGTCAAAAGTGTCACCCGGGACCTCGTTGTCACGAATGTAACATCCCAATATCTGTCACGGGTAATATATGTGATTCATGCAAAGAAGATGAAGAAAGAGAGAATTACAAGGATAAATCTCGCAGGAGTAATAAGCGCGGATATAATGTAGATTTTACTGATTCAAGTGGTCGTATATAATTTTTAAATTTTCTTATAAAATTGAAAAAATATTTGTATATATAATGTAATAGATTTGTATCAAAAATGGAGGAGTACAATAAACTTCTTGGTAGATATATGGCAGCAACAAGTCAATTAAATTCTCTTAATAATATTAAGTTATCTATTCGGCGGATTAAGGAAGCAGGGTATGAAACACAGGAGCAAGTATTAGAATTGATTAAGAAGTGGGAGAAGATCGTTGCTGATATTGAGAAGGAGATGGATAAATATTAGACAATTTGAGCAGTCATTTGATTTATAATAAAAATTGATAATAATAAATTAAAGATAAAACAATATATTACTTTATAGAATAATGGCTTACGATAGCAGTGAAGATAATGAGATATTGATTAGTATTCCTTACAATGAGAATAACATTCTGATTGAAAGTGAGGATGTTGAACGATTACTAAGAAACTTTGGTATAGAAATTAAAGTTAAAAATATTGAGATCTTTCGAGAGGCAATGTCGCATTATTCATATGTAAATCAAAAGTATTATTCAAAGTTTAGTACTGAAATGAATGAGATGAAAAGGAGGCGAAAAACTCTCGTAGAGTTAAGAGACGTTTCTAGTGAGCGTTTAGAGTTCGTTGGAGACGGTACGATAAAAGATATATTATGTACATATTTGTATTTACGGTATAAAATGAATCCGAAAGGGGATGAGGGTTTTATGACATATTTAAAAACAAAGATAGAAGACAAGTCGTCGTTTGCTAGGTTTTCTAAAGAATTGGGATTAGATACATATGTATTAATCTCAAAACAGACGGAATTAATTAAGGGAAGAAATTCAGAAAAGATTTTGGAAGATGCATTTGAGGCGTTTATTGGTGCATTAAAATTAGATCAAGGACAGGATGTATGTAAAAAACTGATTGAATATTTTCTTGAAAATAGTGTAGATTACGCATCACTAATTTATCAAAATGAGAACTATAAAGATCAGTTAATGCAACTGTTTCATTCTAATAAATGGGTATCACCAATCTATTGGGAAGTTGGAAGTAAAGCTAGTTCTAATATTGTTGGTGGTAAAACAAATACACAAAAAATATATACGATGGGTGTATTAGATCCAATGACATCATTAGATGACAAAGGACGACCAACAGAGATTATTATTATTGCAGAAGGAGAGGGTACATCTAAACAGAAGGCAGAACAACAAGCAGCATTAAATGCGCTTATTAAGTTTAAACAGATTAAAGTGGATCAAATTAAGTAATTTATTATTTTAATTATTCATAATATTATTATTAGAATATATTATGAGTGAAAATTCAAAAACAAGAGATGAATTTATTAATTTACAATTAAACGGGAGGATATTTCCATCATGGGTTTTACAAAATTTTAAGAAATATTATTTAGAAGAAATTAAACGTGACTTAGGATCAGATCCATGTAATGTTCCACAAGAAATGGTTAAATTAAGAAAATATCAAGAATTTGTTTCTAAATTTATGGATTATAGAAGTTCAAATAGATCTTTATTACTGTATCACGGACTTGGATCTGGTAAAACTTTAAGTGCAGTTTCCACTATTAGTGCACTTTTTAATTTCTCAAGTCAATGGAATGTTTTTGTTTTAATCAAAGCTACATTAGAAAACAAGCCATGGATTGAAGATTTAGATAAATTTTTAAATGAAGATGAAAAAAAGACAATTAAATCAAATGTAAAATTTATTCACTATGATTCTCCATTTGCTGATAAAGATTTTATTGAAGCAATAAGAAGTGTTGATGCATCTAAAAAATCATTATTTATTGTAGATGAAATGCACAATTTTATTAATAATGTATATAATAATGTAACAGGACAAACAGGTAGAAGGGCAAGTTCAATTTATGATTATATGATAAGAGAAATGAAGGATAATGAAAATACAAGAATTATATTAATTAGTGCTACTCCAGTAGTAAATAATCCATTTGAATTAGCATTAATATATAATTTATTAAGACCAGGTATATTTCCAACGAGTGAAGTTAAATTTGAAGAAAAGTATGTTACAACAGGTAAAGTAAAAATATTAAATCCGGCTACTAAAAATATGTTTCAAAGAAGAATATTAGGTTTAACTTCTTTCTATATTGGTGAAACACCGGATTTATATGCTAAGAAAAGAGTATTAGTAAAAGAAGTAATGATGTCAGAGTATCAAGAAGAAGTGTATAATGCATTTGAATTTATAGAAAGACAAATGGAATTGAGAAGAATGCAAAATAGATCAGAAGAGGGTAGTTTTAATTCTTATACAAGACAATCTGCGATTTTTGTATTTCCATTTATTAGTGATAAAATCAATGGAGAAAAGAGACCAAGACCAAATCAATTTAGATTAAAAGATATTGATGCAAATAAAATTGCTGAAGGCAAAACAGCTGAATTTTTAGCTACTTTAAAGGATAAAGATGAAATTACTGGTGCTGAATTATATCAAAAAACATTACAAGATTTCTTATTATCAACTGATAAATATTTTATGCAAAAGAATGTACAGGATGAAAAAAACAAACATACTATTCATGATGATATGGAAATATTTAAAACAAAATATAATTACAAGTATAAGAAATTTATGGAAGAACACAAAGAAAAGAGTAATTTATTAAAAGCATTTTATGATTGTTCAGCCAAAATGACTGCTATTTTATTTTATGGATTAAGAAGTAAAGGACCTATTATGGTATATTCTAATTTTGTATCAGCAGAAGGTTTATATGCATTTAAAATATATTTAAAAAATGTGGGTATTATGCCATATGGAGAAGGAGAAGATTTTAAACAATTTTTAGAATATCATGGTGGTGTAGATGAAATAAAGAGAAAAAAGTCTATTGAAGTATTCAATCAAGTAGGTAATGTTTATGGTAAATTGGTGAAATATATATTAATTGCGCCATCTGGTAGTGAAGGTATTTCATTAAGAAATATTCGTCAGATGCATATAATGGATCCATATTGGAACGAAGTGAGAATAACACAGGTTATGGGCCGAGCAATTCGTCAATGTTATCACAAAGATTTACCGATGGAAGAGAGAACAGTTGATATATTTAGATATAGAGCAATTAAAAGAAATGGGGAACCAACGATTGATGAAAAGGTGGAAGATATTGCGAAACGCAAACAAATATTAATTGACAGTTTTTTAAAGACAGTAAGAGAAGCAGCGGTGGATTGTAAATTATTTCAAAATCATAATATGATGGCAGAATCATATCAATGCTTTCAGTTCAATGAAAGTTCATTATTTGATCCACAAATTGGACCAGCGTATAATGAAGATATTTATTATGACACTAAATTAAACAATGGATTAAATTCGTTAAATAGTGTAGTGAAGAGAGTAAAAGTGATTAAAATCAAAGGTATAATAGTAAAAGAAGGGGTTAAACAACCAGTAATGCAATATTGGTATAATCCAGAAACTAGAATTGTATATGATTTTGAATTAGATTATCAAGTTGGTAGAGTTAAATTAGATGAAAATAATGCACCGACAAAAGTAGATGGTGAGAATAAAGAAGCATATTATTTAATAGAAGAAGTAATTAATATACCAAAAGTAAAAATCTAAAAACTTCGCCTACGGCTTGTCTCAGTTGCTTTGCTCCTTCGGTTCGCTACGCTCACCTTTAATGTACATTTACAGTAATATTTCTTAGACCATGTAAGGTATTCTTTGAATAGCTCTTATGTACTAAGTACATAACAGGTGAGCGCAGCGAACTGAGGAAGCGTAGCTGACGAAACGAGCGTAGCGACGTTTTATTTAAGACTGTTTCTAATAACACCAATTCTGATCCCCATAATAATTTGATGCCAATAAAATAATGGATGTCTAATATAATTATATTTGCTAGAAAAAAGTGTAGGATCGTCTATATTACTAGCATATTTATCTAAATAATCAATTGATAATGGTTTTCCATTAGAATCAGCAAATTTAAAAGTTAATTGAGGTAAATTAATTAAAGTATGTTCTTTAAATACTTTAGTTGGTGCTCTAACGCTAGCGTAGGCGATATAATTTCTTGCTCTAGACATACGAACAATAAAAGTATAGGATGATTTATCGGTTGTGATAATAGGGGAATAAATAACTTCGGGTATAGTTAATCTAATGTAAGGGTTACTATTTAATTTATAAGAAGAGCTAAATCCGTACATGTAAAAACGATTAGAACTATCAATTGTATAAACAAGAGAAATATTATTATTAATAAGAAAATTATATTCTTTATTTGCATTGTTACAAATAGTATAAATATTTCCGTTACCGCTATTTGTAATTTGTTGATTTAATGTAACAGTATGTGTTAAAAGATATGTTTGCATATAAATTAAATCTGCGTAATTAGGACTAGTATTGGTAATAGATTCTTGTAGTAGATTAAATTGTGGAAGAGAAATATAGAACATTTGAAATATTTTAATATTTTTATAAAATTCAGGTAATTTATCAGTCATAAAATTAAAAGGATCTGGATATTTTGTGTAATCACGATCTTTAGAATCAATAGTAGATGAAATGTATTGTAAATAAGTTACAGATTGATACATACCTTTTTCGAATAAAGGTGGTGGAACATATAAACCGTATGATGTAGGAATATTTTTTTTCTCAGATATTTCATTATTATTTTCAACATGATCAAATGTTGGTAAATCTGGTTTAATTGATTTATATTTATTAACAGGATTATTTGGATTATATTGTTGCATAATTTATATTATTAAATAATTAGAAAAATAAAATTGTGGTTAGATTTAAAAATAAATTTAGAATAATTGAATATGAGTAATTTATATTCGTTATTTGTAAATCCCAATATTGTATCATATATTTCAAGTGAATATATAACAAATAAAAAATTAGATATTACGAATCAAGGGCAAGTTGCAAAAGTACAGCAAGTAATAAAAAAAGTATTAGATGAGACATATTCATTATTAGATAAGAGTAAAATTTCAAAAAATAATGTTAATGATGCAATTGAAAAATTTGTAAATGTAACATTAAAAAGATTGGATTTACCGCCAAAACAAAGAAATATGGCAGCACCGGTTATGAGACAAATGCCAGCACAATACAGTACAAATACTAGAATGAGTAATGGAAATGAATCATTAGATAATAGGGTAAATAAATATATGGAAAATTATAGAGAATTTTCTCAATCAAATAAACCAAGTGATGTACCAGATTGGTTAAGAGGGGTAACAACAAATCCTAAAAGAATGGCTGATGAACAATTAAAAAATTCATCTAAAAGTCAATTAGATAATTTTAAAGCAACTGCGACAAGATCACCACCAAAACAATATAATTCATCACAACAAGAAGAAACAGGTGAAATTGCGGATTTTGGTGGTAGCACAAATTTTAGTTATTTTAACGAGACACCAGAAATAGAAAGTGCATTTGACGAAGCATTTTATACAACAGGTATTGATCCTGATAAAATAAATGAAGATAGTGAAACATTAGATGCAAGATTAAAAAAAATGGAAGCAATGAGAGGAACAATATCAGCGCCAGAAAAGAAGATAGAAAATATACATGAATTGTTTGATGAGAATCAAAATATTACAGTACATAATATGCAACAAAGACAGGCGCCGCAACAAATGCCGCAACAAAGACAAGCGCAGCAGCAAATGCAGCAACAAATTCAGCAACAAGCTCATCAACAGATGCAAAGACAAGCGCAACAACAATCACAAAGCCAACAAGTTTCACAACAAATGCAAATGCAATTACAGCAAATGCATGCTAAAGTTGTTAAATATGAGGAATATTTAAAAACATTAATGGGAAAATATACGGAATTAAAGGAAGAGAGGGATCAATTAAAGCTTAAATTAAGAGATAGTGTTGAAACAAATACGAATAAATATTCAACAGATGTATTAGATGAAAAGAAAAAGGAATTAATAAGATTAAGTAATGAAGTACAAGAAAAAATTAGAAGATTTGAAGAGATGCAAGAGGCAAGTGCTAATGTTGATGATTAAACAAAATCGCAAAAAACAGGATTATGATCTGATAAATCAGAATTGTAAATTAAATTAAATATTGCTTTTACATCACTAGATTTAGATAATAAAATAAAATCAGTTTGATCATTTTGAGAAAAATTAGTTGGAATAATAAATTTAGAAGTGTTATTAAATAAGTCAGTTATATTTTTAACTTTTTCATAATTTTTATAGCGATAAGAATTACCTTTTCTATATAAATTAATATTAAAATCACCGCAAAAAATAATATTTTTATTATCAAATTCTTTTTGAATTAGTTGTTTTAGAGTTTCAAACTGTAAAACAATTGTATCTTTATTTAAATTTAAAGGAGTTTTATCTGGAAAATATGCTAAATGTGTATTAAGAATCCATATATAATTATTATTAAATTTAATTTGAATGCCAATAATATTTCGATTTATAAATAGATGAAATACTTTTTCTTTTTCAATTGGTAATTTGCTATAAATAGCATTACATAACATATAATAATGTTTAGGTTCATCAATAGTAAAATTATTTTTAATACAATCACCAATACAAGAATAATTATATCCTAATTTAGCCATTTCTTGATTAATATATTTAAAATTAATTTTTTTAATTTCATCATAATCAATTATATCTTCATTAATTTCATTATCTAAAATAGGTACAAATTCTTGTAAGCAAATAACATCTGCATTTATTTTTTTAAATAATTGTATAAAATTATTAAAATTTCTAGCTTTTTTAAATGGATTAAAATTATTGTAAAACATAGGAGCACTACCTTGATTACATCTTGTAATAAAATTATGAACATTAAATGTTAAAACACGTAATTTATTATTATTTTTAGGTTGAATATCGCGTGGTTTATATGAGCATAATCTAGAATTTTCCCAATCTTCGCCATAATAAATGTAAGGTTTATTATCTGATAGGATAGAAGAATAATGTGTAAAACCCATTTTAGATAGTTCGGTTAATTCAGGATATATAATATCATTATTTGATATATTTGGAGTAGTATAATATAATTCTTTAGAAGGGGATAAAATAGTAGATGATTGATAAATAGGTATATTATGAGAGGGGGTATTAATAATAACTTTATTATTTGTTGAATTAATCCATTTTACTATTTGATCGTATGTTAATGATAATTGATATCTTTCAAAAAAATATTTTTTCATAGTATTTACAAATTGATTATCATTATATTCAGTAATTTCGAGTTGTTGTGTAGTAGAATTGTAAAGAATTTTTACATCGGGGATTTTTAATGTATAATTAATATTAAATAAACGGTTAATAGAAAGTAAATCTGTAAATTGTGCGGGTCTATTTCTTCTTATACGAAGAAGAATTTCATATTGTAATGTAAATAATTTAATACCATGAAAAAAAAAATGATTATTTGGATTAAGTATTAATTGATTATAATTATCAACATTAATTAATTTTGCACGTTTATTTAATTCATTATCCCATTCATCATTTCTTTTATGTGAAGGAACATATATATCAAATATATCACTATTTTTATCGAATTCATTGATTATTTTTTTATCAATTAATATATTATTTAATACAAAACCATCAATATCATTAATATTTCTAGTTCCATATGCAAGTAAAACAATACTTCCTTTTAATATTAAATTATTAATTTGAATAAGAGATAATTTACTTATTATATTTAAAAATGAATTAAATTTTTTAATTGAATCTGACAATTGTAATAATCTCCAAGACTGTTGTTTAGAAGTGAATTCAATTGTATTTTTATGAAAAAACGAATAACTATAATTAATTACTTCATTAAATGTATCGTTAATATGTAAATAATCATATTCTCTAGGATAAGCATCTTCGATAGAAGTAATTTTAGTATTTTTGAGTTCTTCTTGTAAAAATATATTACGTAATTCAGATTTAAATGGTGTTGATGAACCATTAATTTTTTTATTTATATTAAGATGTTGATATACAACGACTAAAATATCATTATTAGTATCAAAAGTAAAACCAAGTCTAGATAATTTATACATAATTTGACCGTTTGATTTCATACGTTTAGTATTTGCATATAGTTGAAATAATAAATTATATGCATGATAATAATTAATATTTAATAATTTTTTATAATATACATTACCATTTTCATCTAATAATTTAAAAAATTCTTTTAATTTATCTTTTTTTGATAATGCTTTAGGGTAAAGAATAATAATATTATTATTAGGAAAACATTTAATATATTCTGTTATAATTATATCATTGGTATCAGACTGGGGTAATATTTTTTTATTTTTTAATAAATTTTCAAATTCGGATTTATTAATTGAAGATAGTATATCATGATAAAAATTAGGTTTAAATTTCTTATGATAATCAGATAATAAAGAAATAGGTTTTAAATAATCATATTGTGGTATATTATCAAATAAAGGTTTAATATCAATATTAATAAATTCACTCATTATTAATATAATATATATTTTTTTAGCAAATATTATTCACATCATTATTTTTAATTACATCATCATATCCAGTAAAATATTTTTTTCTGCATACATTCATTTCTTTATCAGCAAGGCGTTTATTATGAATTTCATCAAATGTATCTCCACGTAATAATCTAGTTATAAAATTAATAGAATATACACCGCATTCAGAGCCACCAAATTGATGTTGAACAGTATTAAAACGAATATTATATTGTTGTTCTATAGCATTAAGATTATTTTTATTCATATAAGATTCAACAGGCAATGACATTTTTTTACCAGTATCATCAAAATAAAATTTTTCTGCTATTTTTTTAACAAGGCGTTTAATTCTTTTTTCAGGTGGCTTACCTGCTGAATCAGAATAATATATTTGTTTCTTTTTAAAATCAACATAAAATGCAACCCAATGTGATCCTGGTTTATAATGTTCATCTAAATTAAATATAATTGCAACAATAGTTTTACCAATATTAACTAATTTATCATAATTAAGTGATTTAACACCAAATTCATCTAAATCTTCAATGTCCATAGGAACTGCACCTATAAATAAAAAATTTGGATAAGTAGCCATAAATCTTTCCATACAGTCATTGATCTCGGTAGTGCTTAACCATTCAAATTGACCACCAGGTCCTTTAGCTTTAAATGCCATATTAAGATCATCATTATTTTTTAAAAATTTTAAAGTTGCCCAACAAGTTTGATCGGGACAAAATTGAGATAATTTATTAGTTAATGAAGTTACCATATCAGATTTAGATGGTGATAATTTAATTTTATCATTATATTTATCATTATAATCATTAGCGATTTTATGTAATTCATCTAAAGTAAAACATGAATTACTAGTAAAATCTCTATTAATGGCGCAATTATTATTATTTTTATGCATATATTAGTAAAATAAATTTGTTATTAATTATATATGAATAATTCTCCGGGAAAATTTCCAGGAAATAATTACCCAAGAAATAGTTTTCAAGAAATAAATGGAAAAGATAGAATGGTGGGTTTATCTGCTACACCATTATCTGCTATATTACCAAATAGAGTTACTAATCCTAATACATTTTTAACAGAAAATTATCAGAATCAGAATCAAGCGTTAGCGAGTGCAGATTTTGCATTAAATAGAGGTATTATAAATAATAATAATATTAAATATCCTAAAAATCCTAGAGAATATGGATTATATTTAGACAGAAAAGAATTTAAATTAGATGAAACATTATGGCCAAATATTAGTGAAAATGTAGCATCTGAAAATGTAAATGAATATGTAATTGTTATTGATAGTAGTGATAGAAATGTTACTTATTATCCATCACCTTTTGTAATGAAGGCATTTTTTAGTGAAACGGATGATACAACCAGATTAAATGTACCAAGAGTATTTGAGAATGTAAAATTTATGAGAATAGAGAATGTAGTATTACCAAGAAATTATTATTTAACAAAATATACAGCTGTAAATAATTCTGCATTAACTACTGATGCAACAATTGCAAGTCAATTGGGTCCAGTTTCATCAGTAGAACAACCAATATTACAAACAATATACAATAAATTAATAACATATGTAACAGCAAGTAATCCTATACCAAGTCCATTAAATACGATACCTGGATTAGATAATGCAACATTAAGTGGATCACCAGTAGAAACAGTATTAGTTACAAATTTATCATTATACACATATTCAGTGGTAATTAATTATACAGATATTAATAATAGAACACAATCAAGTACATATCAAGTAGTGTATCCAAATAATTCAACATATAATACAACATATTATACACAAAAAGTAACATCAGGATCATTAATTAATAATAGTGATTTAGATTTGTATTTACAGAATGCACAATATAATATTGTACAAAATATAGGTGGAACAACACAAGTGGTATTATTTAATGGTACATATACATTAAGATTTACATTATCATCAATATCATTAATTAAATATATAGTAGAATTTATGATGACAGCATCAACAGATGCAGGAATAAGATGTAGTTATGAGTTAGTAGCAACACCTGGAGCAGCAACAGGTGCTTTTAATTTTTATTATTTTTCAAGTAAAAGTTTAGATGGTGATAGATATTTGATATTAAATATCGAAGAGATTACAGATAATAATATTAATTCGACAAATAGTGCATTAAGAAAAGCATTTTGTTTATTATATCCAGATTCATATGGTGAATTACATTATTATGCGGCAACAAATTATCAAGATAAAATATATAAAATGTCAAGTTTAGGAAATATAAATAGATTAACATTTACTTTAATGGATAGTTTTGGTAGAAACTTAGTAATGCCAAATTTAGATTATCATATTACAACAAGTAAAATATGTAATTGTGCTGATGATAATTACGGATGTCCTTGTACTTATATTAGACATCCATATTATAAATGGTTACAAGTACAATATATGATTAAGATAGGTGTGGTAGAAACAGAAATAGACAAAAAAATCTTTTACTAAAAATTGAAATTTATTTAATTTATTGATAATATGTTAAATAAGTAAAAATGAGTTGGGAAGAGGATGCTACAGTTACAGAAGCACCTGATATTAATAAGAAATTAGCAGATGAGAAGCTAAGTATGTCTATTAATGCTAAGCAAGAGTTTGATAAAATAGCTAAAATTAAAGAAGATATGGATCTTGAAATTACGAATACAAAGATATTTGTTAGTAGTATAAAAGAACAGGTTAAAGCATTAGAAGCAGATGCACTTGAAAAATACAATAAAGCTGATGCATTTAAAGCTAAAAGTCCTGAAACGATGAAAATTAAGAGAAATTTAATGGCTGAAGCAACAGAGGCTAAAAATAAGGCTAAAAAGATTTCTGATGCATATATTGATGAAAATGCAAAGTTATCGACTTTATTGTTTAAGGGTGAAATAGTCAATAAAAATTATATTAAGTTATCTAAGAAAATTCATTAATTTATAAAAAATTGAAAAAAATAGTATATATACATTACATTGAATTTTGTATTAACCTTACGCTTCAAGATGTCGTCTATTACGTCAATTATTGAAGCAGCAGCTGGCACGTCGTCGGGCTCCGGGTCTTCCGGTCCTTCCGACGTTGCTGGTAGCATAGGTATTAAGAAGTCTCAGACTTCAAGCGCTGACGGAGTGACGCCTGCGTCGGCGCTCGAGAAGGCGGGTGGCGCAAGTTCTGTCGATGACGGTGTGCCGCCGCTTCGCGAGGTCGCTGCTGCGCCTGCGCCCGCTGCTGCTGCGCCTGCGCCCCCTGCTGCTGCGCCCGCTACTGCTGAGCTCGCGGCTGCTGCTTATGAGAAGATAGTGGCAGATCGCACTGCTGCTGCGACCAAGGAGCTTGACAAGCGCCGTGATGATGCTGCGGTCGCGGTGCTGAATAAGCGTGCTGCTGACGAGGCGGCTATGATTGCAGCCGCCAAGAGCCGCGGTGATTTTGATCACGCTACGCTGGGCAACATTAACGCTCAGCTGTCTGCCAAGTATGCTGGCTTGAAGCTGGAGGAGCTGCCATTGATGTTGGAGAAGCTCAAGGAGTGCGACAGCAAGATGTATGCTAAGGTAGCGCTCGATGACTCGCGAGCCTCTCTTTTTGTCCTCGAGAACATTAAGCTGTCCAAGGCGGATAAAAACGCTAAGAAGGGCAAGCTGCACGACAAGTTCAAGAAGCTGCTGGAGCTGCAGTACTACCGAGACGAGGAGGCGCGCTTTAAGCAGATGTTTGTGACGCTGTCTGAGCTGCGCGCGGGCGGCTACCTAACTGGCGACGGAAGCGATCTGTCCAAGCTCGTGCGCTCTGATGTACAGATTGCGACTGAGATCAAGCGCAATGGCGTGTCATTTTATTTTGGCGAGGAGTTCATCGTCAATGTGCCTAACTGGATCAAGGAGCAGATGGGCGGCATGCCATACACGGTAGATCGCTCTGATCTCAAGAAGCTCCCGTGCTTTTACCGCGCCTTCCCCAAGCCGGCGCCCGCCAACCGCACGTCCTTCAACCCCCTCCTGCTGCCCTACCTGCTGACGCAGGCGGCGCTGCACGCAGGCGGGCTCAAGCTGCTCGTGCCGCGCTGGTGGCCGCGCGATGAGGACGGCTCGCCTATGCTGCCGGGGGAGATCGACTTTCTGGCCGCAAGCGGCGAGCTGTGGGTGCCGCAGCCCAACAGCGCTCCGCTCTTCAACCTGGCGGCCTGCCTCGACAAGTACGACGGCGCCAACCGCTGGTGCGCCTACCGAGAGGGCAAGTTTGATCGCAAGCTGACGCCGGAGCAGAGCGAGATTCTGGCCAAGCTGAACGCGATGACGAGAAAAAATGCGGAACACGCCGGCTTGCTCGAGGACGGCGTTCGCATGTACCAGGACGAGAAGCTGAACTGGTGCGTCAAGCTCGACGACGGCAAGCATTTCTTCAAGGACCCGAAGACGCGCCTCTGGTACCTCGAGCCCGGCACCTGGCGCAACCTGGAGATCTCCTTCACTCGCCGCGGCCCGCCGATCTTCGAGGACTTCAACCTCCGCACGCCGTGGCAGCTCGTCAAGGTCGAGAAGGAGGTCACGGGCCTCATGAACAAGATCTCGCGGGAGACGTTTGACAAGCTGAGCAAGCTCGTCTGCGACTACCTCTCCAACGGTTCCTACGCGGGTCCCGTCGTCTCCGCCGTCCTCGGCAAGGCGCTCCCCGAGATCTTCTACCAGGACCTGCACGCTGACCTGGTTGCGCGCATGTGCGCGCTCCCCTGCGGCGCAGACGTCAAGGAGCGCATCATCCGCGGCTGCACCACCAAGCTGCGGGATGCGCCTTACGACAAGGGCGCCATCTTTTTCCTCGGTCACCTGTGCGTCCGCGAGGTGCTGCCGTCTGGGCGCATGTTCGACAAGATCGACGAGCTGCTCTCGGACAAGTCGGACGACAGCGTGACCGCGCTCTGCGGGCTGCTCGAGATCGATCGTCTCGGCCTCGCGCTCGAGTGCAGCCGCTTCAACGCTCAGCTCGCACGGCTAGAAGAGATCAGCACGGCACTCTCGCCGCGCGTCAAGTTCCTAGCTCGAGATGTTTTGGAGGCGCGCGCGCGCGGCTGGAAGCTTACCGGCAGCAAGGCGTCACTTGAGCGCAGGGCGATGACCATGACGCGCGCTGAGATGCATGAGTACATTGCACCCCAAGCGTGCAGTGTGCGCGTCAAGGCCGTCGCTCTCCCGCTCGCTCTTTTGGACGAGATCGACGACGACGACGACAAGACTCTCGAGCTCAAGAAGAAGATTGCCTCGCTTGAGAAGGAGATCGCCTCGCTCAAGTCAGATGATGATCTGGAGATGAGTGCTAAGAAGGAGCTTGAATCCGAGCTTGCCTTTGCGCTCAAGGAGCTTAACAAGCTCAAGCCGCCTGCGCCTGCACCCGTGCCATCGCCTGCGCCCGTGCTCGCACCTCCGCCTAGCACGAGCATCTACGCTCGACGCGCGCTTGAGGAGGGTCGCGGCGTAGCAGTGCTGCCGCTGCCAAACCGCGCTGCTGCACCTGCGCCTCTCTGCGGTGGCGGTCGCGCTGCTGCACCTGCGCCTCTCTGCGGTGGCGGTCGCGCTGCTGCACCTGCCACGCTCTCGCTAGACATCCTCTCTCCTGACGAGTTGAAGATGCTTCCTGAGCTCGTGTCTAACACGTTGTGCGAATATGAGGGCACGAAGAAAGGCTGCCGTGGCGGCTGCAATCGCCTCCACCGAGAGCACCTGCCGATGATTGTGAATCGTGCGACTGGCGAGTCTCCGACCCCGCGCGAGGTCAGAATTGCTACGTACGATGTCACGCCCGGTGTGACCAAGAAGGGCCTGTGCTGGCGTGTCTGGTCAGTTCTCCGCGCCGAGCTCACTAACCTTCCTCGCATTCCCAAGAAATACCGCAAGTAATCAGTTCATTTATCAGTCTATTGGATTCTATTAAAAAAAATTACTTTAAAATTGAAAAAAAATATCTTTATATATTTTAGTAAATTTATAAATGGAGGTAATGGAAATAGATAATTATCCAATATTAATTCCACCACCAATAAGACCCCCGAGGTTGATTAGGCAAATGGCAGATGGAAAAGTGCATGTTGCTTGTATATGTGATCTACAACCATTATTAAATCATCCAGTTGTACGGGTAATTGGAGGAAAACATAATAATCCTAAGTGTAGAGGATGCTCATGCCAATGTCCTTACACTTTAGTTGGTCAATGTCATTAATTTATTAAAAATTGAAAAAAAAAATATATATATACTTCATTGATATTTGTATTCTTAGCGTTACAAGATGTCATCTCCTAAGGTTATTAATCTTACCAGCAAGGCACGTAGCGTTTTGAGTGAAGAGTATGAGCGTTGGATACTCGCTTTGGAATCAGTCCAATTTCGGAGTATTAAAAACCGTTGTACTGACAGTCCAGGATGTACAGGATCGGTTGGCGGACGTTACTGTTATCATTGCGAAGGAGAATTTCTAGACGCGATGGATGCTAGAGAAATGGAAGGGTGGGCGCCGTTCAATAGTGATGACGAGGATCGATCAAGGCTACCGCAAAAGAAACCTAAGAACCGTAGATAATAAATTTTTTTATATATACTTTTATAAAAAAATTTTGTTAGAACCAACTGGCACTGTTACTCTTTTTAATATTTGGTATTAAAAATTGAAAAAAATAGTCTATATATACTGCATTGAATTTAGTGTTCCAGAGCTTTCAATATGTCGTCTTTCACAGGCACTAGTGTAGCAGCAGCTGGCACACCAAAGGACACCGGGTTTTCCGGTTCTAATGGTGTTGCTGGTAGCATGGATATTCAGGTGACTCAGTCCCAAACAAGCGCGCCGGAGGCGCATGACGTGCTGGCAACCGAGCTTGCTCCCGCTGATAGTCGTGCGACAGTTGCTAGTGGCGGTGGTAGCGCGCCCGTTGCCGCAGTTGCTCCCGCTGATAGTCGTGCGACAGTTGCAAGTGGTAGTGGTAGTGCGCCCGTTGCCACAGTTGCTCCCGCTGATAGTCGTGCGACAGTTGCAAGTGGTAGTGGTAGTGCGCCCGTTGCCGCTGTTGCTCCCGCTGATAGTGCTCGTGGTCGTGGTCGTATAGTATCTCGCGAAAACAGTGGTATTGTCTATAGCGGCGATTACGGCTACAACGACGGCGACGAAGACGACGAAGACGCCATCAACAAAATGATGGGCCATGGATGGTGTCCTTTACATAAGTGGTACTGTCACGACGGATTGTGGTAAGCAAAGGTTACTTGGTTCTACCGTTAATGTATTAATTTTTTTATATATCTTTACGATTATAAAAAAATTATTTTAGAACCAGCTAGCACTGTTACTCTTTTTAATACTTGGTGTAGTTGTTGAACCAGGTGACGTTAAACTTTCATTTAATTCTGCAAGCTCTTCCGCAGTTTTAATTTCATTACTTTCAAATCGTTTTGCATATCTCGCTTTATTTTCTTCCTTTTTAGTTAATATCTTATCCCTAAATATATTTGCAACTTCCGTATCTTTTCTTAAATATTCAATCCTATTCCATACATCTTTAAATATAGGGAACTTACTTTTAAACCATTCTCTATCTCTCCTAACTTCACAACAATGCGTATTGACAATTCTCCAATACAAAATTCTATCAAATGTATATCCTGGAATTGTTTGTTCTTTCATTTTATTTGATAATATAACTTTAGCTTGATAATCACCACACAAGTTATCCGGATATAAATACTTGGAACAAAATACTTCCTTGTCTGTTGCATTCCTCTTCACATAATTATCCATCTTGTATTGTAACACAAAACCATACGTCCATTCATCATTATATTCTGTTTTAAGATTCTGCTCATATCTATGATTCATTTCTACTGGTTTCATCCACTCATCCATTCTATAATACTCTTTAATATCACATTGCCAAAAATCACAATACTCTAAATCACAACATTCTAATTGTAATTGAATCTGAATCCAGTAATAATGTGGGCAAATCTCATCATCAATCTTACCTTCCATCAATATCTTTCTTTTATACGGGCACTTAATTTCTATCATCCTACCATAATTTTTTAAGTTTTTTTCACCATCTAATGTATATTTATCACATATACCATCAGGTGATGCACCAAAAAAAGTATATTTAGGATGCTGAATTAAACCATATTCATCTACTTTAACATTTTTAATATGTCCGTATAATTTTGTTGCAATCTCTTCATACTTCTTACCATGATGCACAAATTCATTATCCATAAATTCTCGACCAAATACTTTTTCCATCACAAAACTATCTACTTTTTCATATGGACTTTCACCTAAAGCAGTTGCACCACTACTAGCAGTAATCATATTATTTCTCATATCAAACCAAGCTTTGGTTCGCTGCTCAGGTTGTGGTACATTTTTAATATATTCCATTTTTTTATCTAAAATACTTTCATATATATCTTGAGCATCAACTTCATCAACTATTAATTTAGTTTTACATTTATGCGTTATAATTTCATTAATAATATCCTCCGGTACAATCAAATCAAAGTTTTTAAATGTTTGATCAATATATTGATATAAATCATCAACTGAATCATATTCATCCAAGTCAATATCTTCAATTAAATTATTAGTGAAAGTTACTATTTCTTCATGAGTATATTCATTCATTTATTGTTTATAATTATATATTTTTATATTATAATTCAGAGATATCTTCAATTTTTCCAGTTTGGTTATTATAATTAACTACCTTATTTGTTAGTTTTTTCTCATACAGTAATTTTAACAATTTATTAATTTCCTCATCTTCCATTTTTTTCTCTTTCATATACTCCATTAACTTAATCTCTCGAATAGGATAAGGGATACGAATCCATGGTTTTTTATTAATATTTGCCATAATTTCTGTAGGTAGTTCTAACACCTTTTTAACATTTACTTTTTCTTCATTTATTTTTTTTATAGTATCATTTAATACTTCATTATCTATATTTAATGTTTTTAAATTATCGTAATGAGTTATCATATTTTTTTGCTTAATATGATAAACAATCTTGGACATTTTTGCTTCTTATATATATATCAATATTTCTTTAAGTGTGAGTATGAGGCAGGGTATCATTTCTGCATACAGGACATTTATAACTTTCTTTTAATAACCATGGATCAATACAATCTTTATGGAAAAGATGCGAACATTTTAATTTACGAATAACAGATAATTCTTCGTAACCTTCTAAACAAATTGAACAACATATTTCAGTAGAACTTAATTCTGAATATTTAATGATATTTGTATTTTTTTCTAATATATCTTCTGTTGCTACATTTTTAACATCTTCACCTAAACGATATACTTGATTATTAGTTCCTCTTGATAATAATGCCGCAAGAAATGGTCTGTACATTAATGTACGTGATAAAGTAATTGGAATATTAATATCGTGACTTATCAATATACTAGCACCAGTAGCACCAGTAGCACCAGTAGCACCAGTATTGCCTTCAGCGCTAATAGGGGGTTCAACCGTATTTTCAGTTGTATCTGAATCAGTGGAATCTAAATTATTATCGGATGTATTAATTCCTGTTGAACCAGAATTTCTTATAATATTAGTAGTATATGTATTTAAAAATTGTGATAGATTATTTAGATTAGAATTGAATAATGTAAATGCTTGATTAGGATTAATTGCTTCACCTGAATATTCATCAAATACATCATCTAATTCATTATTATAATCATTTATTACATTATATATATTTGGTTGTACATATTCAAATAATGTATGTGATAATCTAGATACACTAGAATTTGTACTGGTTAATCTATCAAATACATACAATGCATTTTCTTTTAAAGATGGATCATCATTGTCGTATAGTAAAATTATTGCAGCTCTAATTTCATCATTTGATTTATTTTGATTTTTTAGAAAATAGTATAAATATTTAATAAACGGTACGATAGAACTAGAACTATCATCTAAATTATGTTCAAAATTAATATGATATTTTAATGAAATCATATAATCAATTGTTAATTCAACAGAGGATTGTGTAGGTTCTGTCATTACTATTAATGTATATTTTTATTAATAGTATCTATTATTATATTTTCTTTAAGATATCTGTTTAAATTATCTCTTAATTTATATTTACTATTATTAATAATAACAATACGCTCTTCAGATTTTTTAATAGGCTTAGATAATTCAGACCATTTAACT
>Ga0114958_10000439_pt1 | contig 35556 bp, 34 predicted proteins | sample C_130208_EF_Meta_FD_89577 | JGI IMG/M metagenome (GOLD analysis project Ga0114958, IMG submission 89577) | Freshwater microbial communities from Lake Croche, Canada to study carbon cycling - C_130208_EF_MetaG | ecosystem: Environmental > Aquatic > Freshwater > Lake | place: Lake Croche, Canada... | reverse complement strand
TTAAAAAAAACAAAAACATCTCGTAAGAGTAGTAAAAAAACAAGAAAGAGTCAGGGTTCTTGGAAAACTGCGATTGAAGTGGCTCAAATGGAATTAGAAAGGACTGGGTCTCTTACAAAGGCTCACAGGGCTCTCAAGGCTCAAGCATTATTAAACGCGCGAAAAATTTTCGGGTCTGTCGGCAAAACCGGCGGGTCTATCTAATACATCATCTTTGGTAAATTTCCCAGGTATCCCAAGGTCTTCATTTTCTTCGATTTTACCCAAAATGGTCTGCTGCTCGTTTGGGCGCTTTTCAACAAATTCATCCTTGGGTGGATTCATAAGTTCATCATTAATATGTTTGGCTTCATCCTGTAAATTCTTAATTTGATTTTCAGTTGTTTGTAACATAACTGTTTCGGTCATTGCTTCCAACAGTTTAGCACCTTCAATATAATCTGTTTCACATCCTACATACAAACCTACAATAATTGCTCTAGTTTTAGATGTTATTGTATTTAACGCCGCCTCAGTTAATTTTGGATTAACGCGGATACGTCGTGTGCCAGTTTGTGCGTCAATTGAATATGTAAATAATTCATTGATGATTTCCAATAATTCACTTTGTTTTGTAGCGGCTCGTTGTATCATACTTTGAACATGCTGCGCATACTTTATAAATAACGCGTCCTTTTTCGAAATTGTAATTGTTTGTTTCAGCTTCGAGCAAGCTTTGGTTTTGTTATAATCTCTTAATTTTATTTTATCAAAATCCTTTGGCGGTTCCCCATTAGTATCACCTGTAAATGCTCTGTAAAATATTGCCACATCCTTTTCATATTGTTTCCTCGTCTCAGGAGACATATCATGAAACGTCCCATTAGAATAATCGTATTTGTCATCATAATACAATTGCTTCAATTCTAGGATTCCAGGTTCATCCTCCAATTTTTTTTGAATGCTCAAATTGACATCACACATTTTGGGTTGAAGTGTAACATTCCCAGTTTGTTCATTGTATACTTCACCATTCTTGAGTGCTCGTATCCGGTTGTCGCAAATATTCAACTTGTACAATGTTCTTTTGGTATTTTTAGGAATTTTATCTTTTGTAAGCAAACCTCGTTTCACGGTGTTACCGGTTTCATCCTTGTATACATATATCGGGTTGATTGTTGTTACAATGGAAGCAAACACATGTGCGATTTTAATGTAAAATTTAGCAATACCAATACACATTCGTTGCTTTTTTGTGGTGCCATCCTTTACTGCTAGATTGTTTAATTCATCTTTATCAATGAATGTAACATTATCTTTCGTCATTAAATTTACTTCTTCACCCTTTTCCAGGCGTTGTGCTAAATATGTAATTTCGACATTGTTTAATTTTCTCTGTATTACATCACTTGTCAGTATCAATAGTTTGTCGCAATATTCCTTTTCGGTTAATCGTTTTAGGTCATCAAACCCAGACGTAAGTATATAATATGTGGATATGTAATCGATTAAGTTATACATATTTTTAAAATCTTTGTTTTGGTTGCCTGATAATTTTGATTCGCTAGAAGGTGAATTTCCCATATACATTACAATGAAAATAAAATTGAATTTGAAATATATAATCTATATGAAAGTAATAAACATGAGCAATGATAAAAGCAAAAAGAACAAGGCAACCAATATAAATAAGGCACAATTATGGAATATATTTGATAGTGAAATAGAAAGTGAAACAAAATCCAAAACTCCATTGGAATGTATGTATCGTTCTTGTGGAAACCGCGAACATTGTGATAGTTGTGAGAATATTTTAGCATTCTCGGAGGAAGGGTTTCTCACTTGTGTAAATCCCAAATGTGGCATCATTTACAAGGACATTGTGGACCACTCTGCCGAGTGGAGGTATTATGGGGCAGATGATAATCAAAATGCTGATCCAACCAGATGTGGTATGCCAATAAATCCATTGTTAGTGGAATCATCTTATGGATGTAAAGTGTTGTGTATGGGTCCAATGTCATATGAGATGAGAAAAATTCGCCGTTACACCGAATGGCAATCGATGCCATACAAGGAAAAATCGCAATATGATGAATTTCAAATTATTACGACTATGGCACAGCATGCGGGAATACCCAAGATGATTATCGATGACGCGATTCGTTACCACAAAAAGATTTCAGAGTATGAACTAACATTTCGCGGTGACAATCGCGATGGTATTATTGCGGCATCTATTTACATTTCATGTCGAATAAATAATTTTCCAAGGACTGCTAAGGAAATTGCTTCAATATTTAATTTGGACGTAACTAGTGCTACCAAAGGGTGTAAAAATGCGCTGGCAATTATCAATAACATTGAGAAGGATATGGATAATAAAGAAAAGACAGTATTTGGCACAACAAAACCAGAGGCATTTATTGAGAGATTTTGTAGTAAATTGAATATGAATAATGAGTTGACGCGTTTGTGTCAATTCATATCAAAGAAAATAGAAAAAACGGATGTTATGCCGGAAAACACACCGCATTCTATTGCGGCGGGGGTGATATACTTCATTTCACAAATATGTAAGTTGAATATTAGCAAACGCGATGTAAAAAATATTAGTGAAATCAGCGAGGTCACTATTAATAAGTGTTTTAAGAAACTTGAGAAGATGAAGGATGAATTGTTACCGTCAGTTATATTGAAAAAGTATGCGTAAAACAAAAAATTGAAAGTAAATGAATTCTATTATTTTTTAAAACAATAGAATAATAAATGGCTACGAGAGATCAAATGGAACTAACACACGAACAAATCCAACATAAAAATTTGAAAAACTGTTTGCTAACAGTTAAAAATATGGAAAATACTCAATTCAATTATAGGTTGTCAAAATTCTCCAATATATATTACAAATGGTATCCCCAACCGAGTTTTCCGTTATTTAGCCAGCTTATAAAAGAATTCAACCAGAACCATAGTGAATATCATGGGTCTGTAGTGATTGATTTGCTGACCAAACCATTTGTATCACAAGCTGATGTGTCACCATTTATGTATTTGGGTGTGCCTGGTATATGGAATGATCATATTTTGGATAAATATGAGTTACTACAGAAAAAGGGAGATAATTTAACGGAAACGGAGGCAGACCATAAAAATTGGTTACTTTGGTATTTTATTAAGCGATGGTAATAATCTTCAGTGGTGTATTATATTTTTTTACATTATTGAGCAGCTGTCTTGGGGAGAAGACTGTGGATAAGAAGGTGGAGAATCATCTTCATCTTCAACAATTAACCATTGTGGTGCGTCAGCACGATCTTCGTGATAACTTTCTTCTGTGTAAATTATACCTCTAAAATTTGGGTCTCTTTGGCGAGAAGAGTCATCATAAGTATACCACCCTAATGGCAAATGGCCACGTGTCCACCAGCGATAGTCCATTTGAATACCCCAATCGCGAATTTCTTGTTCGGTAGGACGATAATTAGGCGGCCATCGTAATAGACCATTGGATGATAATGCGGAGTGCGGATCAATAAAAGTAGGGGCCAACAGAGTAAATTGTAAACCGCGTGGTTCCCCTTGTCCTATAATCTCTTGTTCACCCCGGCGCGGAGCATATATGCCTTGGCGTGGCCCATATAAACCCTGTGCTTGTTGGGTTGCGATCTGCCCCTGTTGCCCATTGTTAGGAATAATAACTGGTTGTCTGCATACCGGACAAGGACAAGGTCTTTTTCCAGTACACCAAGGCATTATACAATTTTCATGAAATTTATGACCATTTACGCATTGAATTATTTTTCCTGATAACTCTTCAAAACATATCGCACAATCATTCGGTGCTTGTTCAACCGGTGCTTGTTCAACTGGTGCTTGTTTAACCAGTGCTTGTTCAACCGGTGCTTGTTTTGCGGATTTACGTTCTTTACGAGCAGGAGCCTCATTATTATTACTACGGGTCTCAATAACTCCGCCTTTTTGTTTGCGTCTTGTTTTTTTATTGACATTTTTTTTGCGTTTTCCACCAGCACTTACACTCACAAATGGAGGCATTTGTTCGAACAGTCTTTGCTGTTGTTGTTCTTTAACAAATGGCTTGGGTTTTTCTTGTTCAAAACTCAGTGTAAGAGTTATAAATGATGGTTCAACTTCATTTAATTTTCCTGTCAAATATGTAGCAAAAATAATAGCAAAACATGACACTTTAACAAGTTCATTCAAATCAATTGGTTCAATAAATTTAAAAAACTTGTCATTTTGACCACCAATCATTTTACCACCTCGTTTATCGTCTTCATCCTCGCGCAGTTCTTCCTGTAACCTAGCAACTCTTTCTGTTATTACTAGAGGAACTTGTTCTTTGATATGTTCAATCACCTTCGCTGTGAGTTGTCTTCTTACAATATCTAATGTAACCGCACGAATCCTCTGTTTCTCTATTTCATCCAATACAAATCGTTTTATGATATTCATGTCCGCAGTTCCATTGAAAGTAGCAGAAACAGTTGCTCTAGTTTTCTGTATAACTTTATAAACCGCTCTTTGTCTCGCATTCATTAATTCATAAACGTATCCCGCTATTTCAATTAATTCCGCATCGTTTTTGTCAAACCAAGAATATACTGGGTGGGTTTTTAACCTTTGATCGTGATCATAATTAAAACCACCGTCAATTATCATTTGTATAACTTCTCGTAACATACTAGGGTTGCCAGTTGTTCTAAAATTACTGACAAAATGATTGAATAAATCCTGTTCTTTTTCTTCACCTTCAAATGGTGGTTTGCTAAGAAATCTACGGTCCAAACGAGAAATTCTTCCAGCATCAATAGGCAAAATACGTTTACCAGTATACCATTGGGACGACCCATCTTCACTCAAAAAATAATCTGTTGTAGAATTTTCAGTATACAATAAATTGCTGCGATGGTGATCACCATGATAAAATCCATGAACACCTAATACAATTAATTCATACATGGCCAAAGCCTCTGTTTGTAGTTTTGTTTTTAAATCAATCCCAGATTCTTCTATAAATATGAGCATTGGTTCAAAGATTTCATTTATACCTGCATGTTCCATCACTATCAAGCCCAATTTTAATCTTGGTAATAATCGTAGTGCTTGATTAAATTGTTGAAATATTTTATCAGTTTCATCATTTTTTGCTTTTGTGTTAAGCATATCTATAATATCAAATCTATCATTTTTACTAGCGAATAATAATGTTGGCATACTTGGTTCAAAATATCCACACGTAGCAATTACAATATCATTTTGGTTAACTATTTCACTATGAAAATCAGAATCACTTATACTTCGGTAATCCCGCTCATCAAGTTCGGTTCGCAACATTTCATCATCATGTATTATACAAAGTTTCAAAATAACCTTTGTTACTTTTGTAGCAAGATTATTTGGGCGAAACGCATAATATTCGCTCGTTTGAGTATTTTCGCAAATAAACACAAGCCCACTTGAACCAATTGATAAATAATTAATTGTTGATCCCATTAGAAAATTATGTAATGTTTCCATCGAGTTATCGCCTATTGAAATTACACCCCCCTTTTGAAGTTGTAATGGATGATTTTTTTTTGTTTTATTTTTTCCCATATATTATGTTTCTATATTTTTAATTTTCAACGTCGCAATTTTCTTGTTTTTTGCTCTTTCTTCTTAAGTGTATATTTTGATTTATTGCCACTTCGTTTGCGGTGACTTTGCTTACTTATACTTCGCTTAGGGCCACTTCGTTTGCCTCCATACACTGAAATTTCTGGAGACACATAATTTGGCTGAGATACGTAATTGGGTTGAGACACATAAATTAGTTGAGGTGTTAATCCAAAATTTATAGTTCCAAATGTTTGTGTCAACATTTTGTTTTGAACAATTACAAACACGATAAATGCTGTTGAAAAGCATGATTTATTGAGAAACATGTCAATAGTATAACCTCCACCCCTACCATTATATTTGTTATAAACATCTTGTACTGATACATCCTCTTCTAAATTATTATTGTTAGAATAATTCATTAAATTATAGTTGTCATTAATATCCCTTATTTTTGATAGATTATCGCTAGAACCATTACTTGTCGAAGACTGCCTTTGGCTTGTCGAAGACTGCCTTTGGCTTGTAGAATTATTGACACCTATTGAACTCGATGGTTCTAATAAATTTACATCAAAAAAACCACGTTGTAATTCATGTGCCTTTTTTATGAACAATGGTGGCATATATAATCTTTGGGTCTTTTCAATAGTTTTTACATGATTCACAACAAACGCAAGTAATTTAGGACAAACAACTTGAAGTTGTTCATAATTTGTTGTAAATAACTCTCGTTTTTCTATATCAATCATTCCAAGTGTTTGCGTTACATATTCACGCGTATCCTCAATTGTTTGTTTGATACCGCCTTCTCTAGCATGATGTAATTCCCTGATATAAGCCATTATAGTTTTATTACCGAAACAATACAAACTAAACCAGGTTACATCAGCACTGATGGGCTTATGGCTTTTAAAACTACCGCTTTTAACTATTATAGATATGCATTGTTGATAACTCTTAAAATCACCAGTTTCTATGAATGAATCATAATAAAAGATAAACGCCTCTCTTGCGTCATATTCAGTATCACCTTTTCCAGGTAGTTTATAAAATTTCACATTTGACAATTCATTGCCACGCCCCCAATCAAGTATTAGTGCGCGCTTATCTTTATACCATGTGTAACCATCACTTAAAAAATAACCAGGATAATTCTTTGATATCATTATATTGCCAATATGAAAATCACCTTGACTAAATCCTTCATATGCCAAATGGAATAATTCAAATGCCGTTAATGCGTAATATTGATCGTCGTTTCTTGAACCTCTAGTTGTTTGTCTAGTCCATGCGTTTAAAGTATCATGAAGATTTTGAAATTGTTCTTTGAAACCAGCACACTCCATTACAATTACTCCAATCGCAAACCCCTCACCATTTGGTAGTTCAAATTTATATTTTTCCAATTCATCATATGTATATTTATCAGGATTCAATGTAAACAATGTATTAATAAAACCAACCTTTTGTTGGTTTGACCAATATACTATTATAGGAGAAACTGGCTCAAAAAATCCAATTGTAGATTCAACAACTTTGTGTTGTAATTCTACTTCATTATTGAATTCATCTTTTGATATACTTTTCATACTACGATTATTATAAATTACTTCACGTTCAGTATGCAATAATGCGATCTTTACAACAATGCGTGTTATTTTTTCACCTAATGAATTTGGTCGAATCGCATAATAATCACTATCTTCATTTGTTACCATAAATGTGAGCCCTTCTATGCCACGCGATAAATAGTATATACTAGTTGTTTCATTTGGTGTAAAAAATTTATTAAATGCTGCTGTTGGGTCACCTATTGGAATTACACCACCGCGTTGTTTAACATGACTTTGTTTATATCTCATTATAATAACACAATATTTTCTTGCGTCTAAAACAATATTTTTTAAACGTGGTTTAGAATATGTCGAAAGCGCCACCCAAATACGTCTTCATTGTTCCGTATAGAAATCGCGTACAACAGAAGTTTTTTTTTAGCAAATACATGAGCTTTATTCTAGAAGAAAAAGAAGATGAATATGAAATTTATTTCTCTCATCAATGTGACGCAAGGACCTTCAACCGCGGGGCAACCAAAAACATCGGTTTTCTTGCGGTAAAAGAGAAATATCCTGAGCATTACAAGGACATTAGTTTCGTATTTAATGACGTCGATACAATACCATTTCACAAGATATTCAATTACGAGACAACCCACGGAGTGGTGAAACACTTTTATGGATTCAAGTATGCGTTGGGTGGAATAGTCGTTATGAAAGGTGCCGACTTCGAGAAAATCAACGGGTTTCCTTGTTTTTGGGGATGGGGTATGGAGGACAATGTTCTTCAAAAGCGTTGCGAAGGATACAATTTGAAGGTCGACCGTAGTGTATTTTATGAAATCGGTAGTCCACAAATTCTACAACTCTTTGATGGAATTTCGCGAATTATAAGCAAGAAGGATCCTTGGCGAATGGAGCATGACAATGGTCTCGATGGTATACGAACAATCCACAAATTATCGTATACGCTTGACAGCAAATCTGAAAACCCAAATGACAATGTTTTTGTTGCGCATAATCCAAATATATTCTTTATTAATATTGCGACGTTTATGACATATGTGAAATTTGAGGGTGATCAATATTACAATTACGATTTGAGAGAACCCAAGCGAAAGATTTTAAACCCTGACAAACTGAGAGAAACCAAAACCACGGTTGTAACAACTGACAATTGGTCAAATATTCCATATTATCCTACCACAAGTGAACGTAGGGAGAATGTTGCGAAATATTTATTAAGTATGGGGAAAACAGTCCCGGATAATCTAATAAAACAAATCGAAAATGATAAGCGAGTAGAAGTTGAAGCCGATACTTTTAATCGAAATATTATGCCACCACAACCACCCCAACCACGCCAACCACCCAAACCATCACAAAAACAACCACAACGTCAACAAAAACCACCGACAATCCCGCATAAATTTTCCCCCGAATATGCTCAAGCAGTTGGACAAAAGCCGCGCGCACAAGCGAGTGCCAGAATAGGGTTGGGTGGGGTGTTTTGATCAAATCAATTTTTAAGTAAACAATATAAATATATTTTAATATTATTTATAATGAATACAATTAATCACGCATTTTACATCAATTTAGAATCTAGGCCTGATAGAAAGCAACATGTGGAGCGAGAGTTAATGAAGGTTGGTATCAAAGCAAAACGATTTAATGCGATTCGACTTCCAAATGGTGCGCTCGGGTGTAGTATGAGTCACTTGAGATGTCTCGAGACTGCCAAAAAAAATAACTGGCCCCATGTTTGTATAGTAGAAGATGATATTCAGTTTTTAAAATCCCAAGTTTTTATTGAACAGTGTAATAAGGCATTGACAAAAAAGTTTGATGTTATTTTGTTAGCGGGTAATAATGTGCCACCATATACACGAATTGATGATAGTTGTGTAAAGGTGACCAGATGTCAAACAACAACTGGTTATATTGTAAAACAGCATTATTACGACAAACTTATTGCTAATATTAAAGAAGGTATCGGTAAACTGCTTCGAGAACCTGAAAAACACGTCCTATATGCTATTGATAAATACTGGTTTCAACTTCAAGAAATTGATACATGGTTATTGGTGACTCCCCTTACGGTGACACAGCGCGAAGATTATAGTGATATTGAAAAGCGCCCTACAAATTATACGAGAGCAATGATCGATTTAGATAAGGTAGAGTTTTTTAAGGCACAGAGGGAAGCACATGAGAAACACATGTTGACACAGATGAAAATCACCTAGTAGTGTAATTCGCAGACTAATGTTAAATTTTACCTTCATTGACCAATCGCGGGAAATCGCTCAATTCAATGTCTGTGAAGTGGTTATTAGTTACAATATTGAATAATTGTGCCTTGTAAATTGGGTGCAAATAGAATCCGACCGCATAATCCTCCAAGTATTCCTTTACAATATAGTCTCGTTTTCCAATTAAATATGTAATTGCTTCTTGTGAAAGAAAATAAAATCGGCCACTACAATATTTGGTTTGGTATATTGGCAAATGTTTAGGAAGCTCTGGGTGAATTTTATGGTATTGCGATAAATATGGTTTCGGGACATCCACGACGTAACCGCCATAATGTGTTTTGGGTTGTTTTGCCATCAATAATTTAGCGGTCGTATCGAGGAATTTTGGGTTCACCAGAATTTGGTCATCATCCGTCTTGAATAAGTATTTGAACTTGAACGTTTCATTAACCGCTTGATATGATGTGATAACCTTGTTTGGCAAAGAATTATAATCATCTGGCGTTTTTACCCACAATACACATTTTTCTTCATCAAACCGATATGTAGTCTCCATTGTTTCATCGCCAATTACATGATAATATCGCAAATAAGGTGGTATCAATTTAAGCCATGTCCTCTTTTGAAATAGTGCCTTCTTTTCATATTTCACACAATTCATGATAAGCATGATAAAGTCTTGTTTAATCATAATGTTAATCTATTATAACTATTTAAATAATAATTTATTTTGTTTATAAATATATGCTTCGCGAAAAATGTTGTATATGTAACTCATTATTAAAGAATATATATAAATTACAAAATGTTCCTATCAAATTGGCTTGTACGACCGAGCCTGAATTTGGAAATGAAGAACTATCAATTTCAAAATGTATTCAGTGTAATACAGTTCAACTTGATAAGCTAATCCCACTTGATATATTATATTCTACATCTCACAATTATACATCGGTTGGTAAAACGTGGGAAGGATATTTTAATCTATTTTGTAATAATGTCCAAACAATTATCATTGATAAAAATGTATTAGAAATTGGTGATCCATCGGGTAAAATAGCAAATAGAACAGACAAATATTCAAATTGGTTTATAATAGAACCAAATAAAAATGATAAAATAATATTCAATAACAAGATTACATTTATTGAAGGGTTCTTTGATGAAGATTTTATTATTAATGATAAAATAGATGTTATTATACATTCACATGTATTTGAACATATATATGAACCTAATGTATTTTTAAAAAAGTGTTATGAGTTGTTAGATGTAAATGGCGAAATGTTTTTTGGTGTACCAAATATGGAATATATAGCAGAACACGAACTATGTCCATATTTAGGAGTTTTTTTTGAACATACTGTTTTCCTGAACAAAGAAAACATATCTTATCTATTATTAAATAATAATTTTGAAATTATAGAAATAATCGATTATGAAAATCATAGCACAATTTATCATTGTAAAAAAATGAAACACATAATGTCTCAATTTACACCTTTTATGTTATCAAAAAATTACGAGGAACTCTTTTTTTCTACATTGGAAAAATATAAACAATTTGTTGATAAATGTAACATGTTAGTAGATAAACATTGTTATATATTTGGTGCATCTTATAATACACAATATATACTAGCACTTGGGTTGGTTTCTAATAAAATCTTAGGGATTCTCGACAATTGTAAAGAAAAACAAGGTAAATATTTATATGGATATGATATACAAATATATGACCCATTGGTTATAAAACAAACAAAATATGATATTGTATTAAAAAATGGTTATTATGTCGATGAGATATCAAAACAGATCTTGTCTATAAACCCAGATACTAATATTTTACATAACTGATTCTTATTACACAATATAATATAAAATGTATTTTGATTTAAATATTATAGCAATATTTTTATAAATGAAGAATATTGCCATAATTATAGGGACAAGACCTGAGTATATTAAATGTCTACCCTTATTAAAAAGTTCTAATATATACAAATTAATATACGTTCAGCAACACACTGACTTAGTAAAATTAGACTTTGAACATGAACTTATACCGGTAAACAATTATGGGGAGAATAGACTAAACAACATAATTTCATCTATCTTACATTCCAGTATATTTGACAAATCGTGGGATGCAATAATGGTTCAAGGAGATACCGTAGTTGCGTTTGCTGCGGCGGTTACAGCATTCAATAAAAATATAAAGGTGATTCATCTCGAGGCTGGACTAAGAACATATGATATAAAAAATCCGTTTCCTGAGGAAGGTTATAGAAAAATGATTGATTGTATATCTAGTTATGGTCTATGTCCTTCCCAAAAGTCTGTATCTAATATTCTTAAAGAAGGATTTTGTGGGCAAATGGTCAATGTAGGAAATACAAGCATCGACGCAATTGCGAAATACAATTTGGTTCCAAAAATTACAAATAAGGTGTTGATAACATTACATCGAAGAGAAAACTGGGATCTAATAGAATCCTTTTTCAAAGCAATTGAATTTCTAGCTACTAAATACCAAGAACTTGAGTTTATTTTACCAATTCACCCAAATCCATTAATCACAAAACATGCCAGTATATTCAATAAAGTGAAGGTAATTGAACCACTTGATCATAAATCACTATGTTTATTGATGGCAGATTGTAACACTATAATTAGTGATAGTGGGGGAATACAAGAAGAAGCCGCATACCTAGGCAAAAAGGTATTTTGTTGTAGAAAGACAACAGAAAGGAGTGAACTATTGGATACACATGTGGTCCTTACACCAACACCTAATATATTAATTGATACATTTTTACCACAAACGTCACAACTTCCAAAATCATTGGTATATGGAGATGGAGATGCTTGTATAAAAATAAACGAGTTTATTACGTGTCTATGCTCTTGAACTTATATATAATATTAAAATATAAAATTGGTATTAAACAATTTTATATGTAACTGAAAGAATATGATGTATTAATCATCTAATTTTTTTATGAAAAATGTTGGCGAAAACATGTTGGTTGAATGCTGTTCATATTTACCTTTGATAGTCTTTAAAAATTTATCAACTCCAATACTTTCATCCCATTTATGATAAGCATATTCATCAAATACTATAATTCCATTTAAACAGACTTTATCCCATAATGTAATTAAAATTTCATACGTAGGTTCACCTACATCTAAGTCCATGTACAATAATTTTATTTTCACACCTGGGTTTTCTTTAACAAATAATTTCGATGTGTTTACAGCTTCACCTTGAATTAATAAATATTTAGAATTATCACAAAAAGTTAATCTGTTTTTTACATTTTCTAAAGTCAACTCATCATTATTAACTCTGTTTGCTACATTAATCATCATACTTTTATTCAAACCATCTAAATTATTTAATAAATCACATGTATTAAAATAATCAAATCCAATAACCTTTGTTATACCATTCGGTTCATACATATTGACAAGTTTCAACCATAATGCTACAGATGCTCCCTTAAATACACCAAACTCAAATATATCACCGACTAATCCTCTTATTTTATTATAAATTTCAATCTTTTTTGTCATTTTATTGAATACACGAGTGTCATCTGTAAACATTAATGTATTATATGCGTCATATATAGATTGTTCTGTTACTTTAATACCATTATAGATATCTGCCATATATTTAATATTATCGTTCTAATTTCTTTAAATAAAGGTTCATTTATATTATAAATGAAACTAGCTCTTTGTATTAGTGGTTATTTTAGTAATAAAAACGGCGATGATCTATTAACAAGTAATTATATATATGAAAATATTGTTAACAAATATGATGATATTGATATTTTTATTCATTCATTTGATAAAATAAATGAAAATAATATAAAAACTAAATATCCTACAGCAAAATATTGTATTATAGATGATCAAATTGATTTTGTAGGAAATCTACAAAATGGAAATTACGAATACTATAAAGAACTTGAGAAAAATTATTCTAATATAGCTGATTGTACCTTACAATCAACACTTTCTTTTTTATATTCAAGATGTAATTGTATAAAATATGCTTTACAATATAGCAATGAAAATAATATTGTTTATGACTGTATTATTCGGTGTAGATTTGATATTGGTGTTAGGCTAAAAGAACCATTTAGTGGATATAAACCAGATAATTTAATTTTTAATCCAAATTTGGATTTTAGTTATTTTTATTCTTCATATTGGAACCAATTGAACGCGGGTTATGTAGACCATTGGGAATTTTCAAATTCAAATAATATGGATATTTTTTCTAGATTATATGATTATGTAATAAATGATATGTTATTATTAAATAGTGAGTATTTAAAATTCTTAAATAATTGGCCTGATAGTGATAAATACAATTTTAGTTCAAATAAAATTCTATGTAGCAAAACAAATGAAAGTCAATTAGAATGTTACAAATTTGTTAATTCATATAATAATCATCTAATACAAAAATTTTTTATGATAAAGTTTAATTTATATTACAAATCTAAGTTTATAGATTATACAGATAATAATGAAAAAATATATCAAAGAGATAGATTTGATAACAAGTATTGTATATTTTTGTATAGTCACAGTGATTATTCAGACGTGTGGGATTTAACTTTCGGTCAAATAAAAAAACACATAAATTTGGATGAAGTATGTTTATATTTATGTGTAGACAAATTGAATAATTATTATCTAGATCCCAGAATCAAAGTTTTATTTTATGATGATAGTTTGTCTTATACAGAACGAGTATTATCTAATGTTACAAATTTACAATATGATTATATTTTATTTCTTCATGAAGATTGGGTGATTACAAATACATATAACAATAATTATATATTAGAATTGATAAATTTTATTAAAAAAAATAATATATTACATATTAGAAGTTATAGAGCTTTTGGAGGAAATAAGAATGACACGATGAATACTACGTATACAAATAACCTGAATTTAGAAAAAATACCAAACGACGCAGGTTATTTGATATCATTACAACCAGGATTGTGGTGTCGTCAAACATTTGTTTCTTTATATTCTTTTAACGCACAGAGACCTAATTTATTAGAATTTGTAAGCAATGAAGATAGTTTTTTTAGAAGTAAATTAACGGATAAATTTTTTTATGAAAATGTAAGACTTTCAGAAGATTCTATGTTATTCCCACATATTCATTCAATCGCATATGGAAAATGGGCAATATCTAATGATTCATATAACAAGTTTGAAGTTTTATTTAAAGAATATAACATTAATACAGAAATTAGAGGCACATTATAATCAATCCCTATTTTTTGGTTGAACCTATGCACATATGTATAATATCATTGTATGATTGTATCATTTCTTGATTATTTGAGCTTGACTTACCTGTATAATGAACACACATATTTGCCTCTACAAGTTTACCCAATACAAAACAAAATATATTTTTCACATCTTCATATGTAACTGGAGATTTTTTAAAATAGCAATCTTGTAAAAATGCCTCTGTGAAACGATTATCATTTTCGATTTGTATTGGAGAACGATACAATATTAATTTATCAATAGGACCAAACATTATATGGTCCATTATATAACCATAAGGTGCGTGGGGTGGAACAAGGTGTTTAAACCAGCACAACCCAACAAGCCTGTCAATGCTTTCATTTTCAAATATACAAATAAATTCTTTTATAGTAGGACAATACAGGTCACTCCTAAACCTCAGCGCATGTGTATAACCTAAATTTTTTGCTTTAGATAATCCAGATGTTATTGAACAATTTGCGTAATTTACATTCTGTACACCATTATATTCTGGTATTTTATTTAATATAATATCTACTAAGTGTGGTTTTAAAAATTCAATATTTTGTTGATCTTCATTATCCCAAGTAGATATTATACATGGAAAACTCTTACACATTGTTAATATATTGTTTAAACAGATTGAGTACAAAGGGCCCTGTATAAGTAAAATTGTTTTCATTTGTATATTAGTATTAAAAAATATAAAGGATTAAACGTTAATTACAATTATATATGAGTGATATAACTGCGATTGTTAATGTTTTTAAGCGTCCTCATATTCTTAAACAACAACTTGATGCTATAAGATCACAAAGTTTACCACCATCCTGTATTATTATATGGAACAATGGAAATAATACAATAGACTTGTCAGAATATAAGAATGACCCCTTGTTTAAAGTGTGCGACAATAATTTCAATTCTGGAGTTTGGTCTAGGTTTATAATTGGTTATTTAGCCCCAACGACGTATATTTCCATTTTTGACGATGATACAATACCAGGAAATAATTGGTTCAAAAATTGTATGGATAGTATGAATAAAAAGGAAGCATTGTATGGAACAATTGGAGTTTTATTTGATACGGGAGACAAATATCTACATTTGAAACGATATGGTTGGGCAAATCCAATAAATGAACCAACTCCTGTTGATATTGTTGGTCATTCATGGTTTTTTAAAAAAGAGTGGTTAAATTATTTTACAAGGGAGTCGCCACAGGTTTATTCAAAAATATCAAATGGTGAAGATATTCATTTTTCACATATGCTTCAAAAATATGGTAATATAGCTACATATGTTCCGCCTCACCCAGCCAATGACCAATCTATGTTTGGTTCTATTCCAACAAGTGCGTGGGAGTATGGTTGCGATGGTAATTCGGAGACAGGAGCACATTACCCGCTTCATTTAACATTCACAGAGTATATATCAAGAGGGTTTATAAGATTGATTGATAGGCAAACTGCTACAAGCACAAGTGATTTTGATTTCTTCAGTAGCCTTATTATGAATAAAACACCGTTTGCGTTAATTAGACCAGCCGATGGAGAATATCATGTTTTACAAAACAATACGTTAACAAATATTGATAATTGGACTTTTACAAAAGATAGCAGATTATCAAGCGACTTGAAGAGGTCATTACATATAGCATCAAATAAAAACTGTTATGTTGGAATACCTTGTAATTGTTGTAACAGAACAATGGCAAAATGGTATGTTGACACATTCAAATTAAACCCTTTGTACACAACATTTGCGAATGTTTTTGTCAATAAAAATTGGAAAAGGTGGATAAACTTATTGAAGTGTGATAAGATTTCATTTATATATGTTGGACCATATCCGTGCCCTCCTGATTTTTCTATGCAAAAACACATACCAATATCAGAGTTTTTAGTAAATGAATGGGATTTTAAAGCAGATCAAACAACTGAAACAATCATGACAGAGGTTAAAAAATATAAGAATACACTTATTTTATTTTCGTGCGGCCCAATTGCGAAAATATTAATTTCTCAAGCATGGGCTGAACATCCTTATAATATATATTTGGATGCTGGGAGTAGTATTGATTTATTTACAAAAAAATCAACAAACAGAGAATATGCTATTGATGGGTCTCCTTTATCAAATCTGGAATGTAAATTCGATAACGAATTAATACAAATTTAGATAATATCATTTAAAAATAATGGAATAATTAAATAATGAACATAATTATTCCATTAGGTGGAAAAGGTGAACGGTTTTTTAAAAATGGGTTTACGCAACCCAAACCATTGATTGCGATTTTTAACAAACCAATGATATATTATGTATTGGATAATTTAAACTTGAACGCTGATGATAAAGTATTTGTTATTTACTCAAGTGAATTAGATAAGTATGAATTTACATCCATTGTTACAAAAAAATATAATTTTATCCAGTTTATACCCTTAATTTATCAAACAAGTGGGGCTGTTGAAACAATATACGCTGGTTTGGCTAACATAATGAGCTTATCTACACACAAAAGATGTGTTTTACTTGATTGCGACACCTTTTATACAGAAGACATCTTGTCTGTTATAAGAAATTCTACTGATAATATGGTGTTATTCACCAAAAAAATTGGCGAGAAACCATTGTATTCTTATATTAACATAGACTCAAATAATAAGATAACCGATATAAAGGAAAAGGTAAAAATATCGTCAAATGCCAATACGGGTTGTTATGTGTTTAACGATATAATTCAATTACAATATTTTTGTAAGTATGTCCTAGAAAATAAAATAACGTTTAATGGTGAGCCATACACTTCATGTGTTATTCAAGAAATGATTAAATCTCCTCAAAATATACGTATATATGGTCATGAGTTGAATGAACAACGTGTTTTTTCTCTAGGCACACCCAAAGAGTTGATTACTTTTCTCAACAATTCTTATGTATTCTTATTTGACTTGGATGGAACCCTCGTAAACACGGACAGTATATATGTAAAGGTATGGAAACAAATTTTGTCCGAATATAACATCGATTTAACATTAGAACTTTTCCATAAGTATATACATGGAAACAGCGATGATAAGGTTGTAAATATGTTAATTCCTTCTGCTGATGTAAACAAAATTTCATTATTGAAGGATAATTTGTTCATAGAAAATATCAATGATGTGATATTGATTGATGGGATGTATGATTTTATAAAGTTGGTAAAAATGAAAGGATATAATTGTTCCATCGTGACAAATTGTAATAGACACGTAGCAGAATCAATAATCGATTATTGTAAATTGACCAACATGATTGATTTCATTGTAGTTGGAAATGAATGTTCACGATCAAAACCATACCCAGACCCATATATTGACGCAATCAACAACTATAAGGTTGACCCAAATAAAGTGTTTATTTTCGAAGACTCAAAATCAGGTCTATTAAGTGCTAGACAAACAAATCCGTCATGTATTGTAGGTGTCACCACAAGTTATTCAAGTGGAGAATTATTAAAACTTGGCGCAAATATAGCAATTGATAATTATAAACTGATGATGATAGAAGAAATTATATCATTCAATAATTTTTCGGTTCAGAATCTTACAAAACATATAAGGAACTCGCTAAATATTGAAATACTAACTATTGAAATTGATGATAAAAAGTTAAAGGGTGGTTATATATCAGACGTAATATCACTTAAAATAACAACAATAACAGGTGACTTGTGGTGTGTATTGAAGTTGGAAAACAAAAATACAACCGCATTGTCTATGATGGCAAATAAACTTGGATTGTATGAAAGGGAAAACTACTTTTATGAGAATATATCAAAGTATGTAAACATTAAAATACCTCAGTTTTATGGATTGATAAGAGATGATGATTTGAATACAATTGGTATATTAATGGAAAACTTGAATATAACTGGGAATTATAAACTCAATGAAAATTTGAATATTGTAGACATTGATATATCTTTACATGTAATATCCAAGTTAGCATGTTTTCATAGCAAATTTTGGAATAAAGACATAAAAAAGATATTTTCGTTTGTTAAAAAACATAACGATATACTATTTAATCCAACATGGAGTGATTTCATAAAGGAAAAATGGAGTTGTTTTGTTGAAAATTGGAAAAACATATTGTCAAAAGAACAAATACTCATTGCTGAACAAATTATGAACAACTTTACATCAATACAGGAACGTTTATCTAATAATAATTTAACCTTGATACACGGGGATGTGAAATCTCCAAATATATTTTATAATTTGAATAATAATCATGAACCAGTTTTTTTGGACTGGCAATATGTAGCTATAGGTAAAGGAGTACAGGATTTAATATTTTTCTTAATTGAAAGTTTTGATTTGGAAAACATTAAATTGAATTACCCTATATTTAAAAATTACTATTATAAAAAACTAATTGAAAATGGTGTTAACAATTATTCTTATGTAGATTACGAGAATGATTTAAAGGATGCGACCAGTTACTTTCCATTTTTTGTTGCTATATGGTTTGGAACTACACCCCAAGAAGATTTAATAGACGTAAATTTTCCATTTTTTCTAATACAAAAGTTGTTCTATTTTTTAACACAATTTTACTAATCATCATTTAAAGAAAAATATTGTATGTATAAATGGCCGAACCAATTTTTGAAGGAGGATGGAGTTATACACAGAAAGAAATGAATGAATTATTCAAATATATATCATATACAAACAAAAGAGAGTATAAGGTTCTAGAATTTGGTTCTGGGAATTCAACCCTAAAACTATATGATTATTTCAAACAGAAGGTTAATAATGTAATTTTTTATTCATACGAAAGTGACCCAAATTTTTTGTTTGCCCATAAAGATATTAATGTACTATTTTATGACAAGGATAATATTAAAGATGTTGCTTTACCCAATGAAAAGTTTGATTTAATTTTAATAGATGGACCAAACGGTGATAAACGTTCATTATGGTATTCAAAAATTCGTGACCATGTCAAAGACGGAACAATTATTTTGATTGATGATTTTAATCATTACAAATGTTTCAGTGATGAATTGGATAGAAATTTTAATTACGAGTTATTGAGTTTCAGTGATGAACCGTTCGTTCCATATGGCGAACATTCTTGGAAAATAGTAAAAATTATCAATACTCGTATTCGTTTACTTTATATCCAATCTACAGCCCATCACAAAAATAACCACGCAATCATGAATTACAAGAAAAATTTTGAAATAACTGTTATCAATAATATTTATGAATTAGACAATATTGATGTTTCCACATTTGATTGTGTATTTAGCCCATGTTGTCCAATCGATGTTTCCAAATACCCTAAGACCAAGTTTGTATTTGGGCCACAGTTTAGTATTTTTCCTGATGAACGACAATTAGAATTGGTAAATGGACAAAATTCTGTCTATATTCAACCAAGCCAATGGGCACTTGATGTTTGGGTTATGTATAATGTTAATAATAGGATGACACCATTGCCTTTTGGAGTTGACACCAAGCGGTTTAATCAAATAAAACCAATTGAACAACGTGATAAGGTTTTCATATATCATAAAAGAAGGAAACCCGAAGAATTAAATTGGGTAGTTCAATTGTTACAGATTTATAATATTCAATATGAAATATTTGATTACGATCACCGATACAATGAAAACTATTATTTGAATTATTTACACGAATCAAAGTTTGGTATTTGGGTAGATGCGCATGAAAGCCAGGGGTTTGCTTTACAAGAAGCACTCGCATGTAATGTTCCATTGTTAGTATGGAATGTTACATCAATGAATCAAGAATATGGATCCACTTACGGCAATATACCGGCAACGACCATTCCTTATTGGCATGAACGATGTGGTGAGTTTTTTTATCATGCGAAAGAATTAGAAGATAAATTTAATTTGTTTATATCCAAATTGGACCAATACAAACCTAGAGATTTTATTGTTGAAAACCTATCCATTGAAAAGTGTGAGGATAAATTTTTAGAAGTAATAAATAAAATTAACATTTGAACTAGTATTTTTAACACATAAAAATACTACTTTACATATTCTAAAAATATACAAAATAATTTTTATAAATTCCATATCCAGCATCTGTTTGTGGTTTTTCCTCTACAACATTAATAATTTCCTTTCCAGTTATTTTATTGGCTTCATTAACTGGATAACTCCCGTTGTTTCCACCATTTTGCCATGTAATAAAACCATTGTTTGACTTGGGTAATAAAATAGAAGAATACGAGTCATTGTGATTTTTGTCTATTTCTGTATAACAATAATTACTTATAAAGAAAAGATTAGAGTCAATTATATTTTTACCATATGTAGTTGAGTGATGGATTTGAATATTTACTTTAACAGTTTCATTATTGAGTTCTAAGTATTTTTCGATCAAATTACATACCTCAGGCATATCAACAATATTATATTTTTTTACACATATATTATTCAAATTAGAAAAATAATGAATAGCCAAACATAGACCACCATATCCGCAACCAACCTCTACAATATTTTCACAATTTGTATTTTTGTAATGTTCAAGAATGGTTAATGCATGATATACATACCTCAAAGATGTTGGGCTACATAAATGCGAAACCCCATTTGAAAATTCAAAATTATATGTCCGAGGTAAACCATATTTATCATTTATTTGTAAATATCCAATAATATCAGCAACTTGTATTTGAGGAAACTCATGTTCAATGAGCTTAATATATTTTATACCCAATTCTTGGCTTACATGTTCCAATATACCCCTGTAATTGTCGTTTGATTTAAAGTTGCTATTTTCGATATTATTATTTGTAATATCAATAATATAACTAGTATAAGGAGTGTAATCTACTACCATTTATAATTAATTCATGTGTTTTTATTTAAGTTGTTTTAAATTGTAAACATTTCGAATTTTTGTCATAATTTTTCTAGAAGTATAATTTTTCACGTAGTTATAAAAAATATTAAAAAAATACTTATATTCTCATAAAAACTATATAAGTATTTTGTCATACTTTTTCTACAAGTATATGGATTATGAAAATATAATTACATGTGAGCGAGTTCAACAACTTGCGAACGTTTATTTAGGGTTTCTAGATGATTTTAATTACAACCCCGTCATTCAGCAACAACGAGATAAACATTTTGACCTGCGAAATTTGAACGATATATTTGACAATCCATATTATGTATTTTGCTATACTCATCGTATCGAGATGTTATCGTCTAAGATTCACTTGTTTAAAAACAACTTTGTGCTTATAACACACAATTCAGATGGTGAAATTCGAAATACTCACGAAGTCAACTTAATTTTAAATTCACCAAAATTAGAAAAATGGTATTGTCAAAATATGTGCTTTGAACATGAAAAATTATTTTTTGTTCCAATTGGATTTGCTAACAGTATGTGGCCATATGGAAATATAAATATATTCAAACATACTTTCTTTATTTATAATCTCACCGCAAAAACAAAACCTATTTATTTCAATTTCAACATAAATACAAATGTGGTCAAACGAGTAGAATGTTTAGAGGCATTGAAAAATAAAGTTCAATGGTTAACAAATGTATCACCTTATGAAAATCTAATACGTTTACAACAACACGCATTTTGTATTTGTCCAGAGGGGAATGGTGTAGATACTCACCGATTGTGGGAAGCCTTATATGTAAAAACGGTACCAATTGTAATTGACAGCGAATTCACGCGTATATTACAAAAGCATAAGGTACCGCTTGTTGTGTTGGATAAATGGGGTGACCTAGATGTAAGCAAATTACGTTATAGGGACTATAATTTTGACCACCCAGAATTTCAAAAGATATCACATTTTATACTTTTACTAACTACGTGAAAAAAGTATATTGCGTTTTTTTCTATACTTTTTTTTAAAGAAAGTATAAAATGATTACATTTTCCAGTTGTTTTTATATATTAAAATCAAAGTTCGACCCGAGTATTTATGTAGAATGGACTAACAACCTTATATCCATAGTCAACAACTTCAACTTGGTAATATACACTGACGCAAATAGTATTAGATATATCAATACGAGAGAAAACCCAAGGATTAAAGTCATTTTGAAACCAATCGATAAGTTTTATAACTACAAATATAAAGAACAATGGATAAAAAATCATGATAAGAACATTCTTCTTAATAATTTGGTTGATTGGAAAGTGAATATGCTTTGGAGTGAGAAAGTGTGGTTTGTGAATGAAACTATAAAAAATAAATATTTTAACACCGATTTATACGGATGGTGTGATATTGGCTATTTTAGAAATAGACCAAATGATTTGAATACACGTGTGCTGAAAAATTGGCCGAATCCTCGTACACTAGAAAAGTTCGATCCTACTCAAATATATTATGCGTGTGTCAACAATAATGATAATTTATTGAATCACATGTATTCAACAGTGAACATAAAAAATGATGTTGGGTTACCATGCCAAGAAACTCCATCCTTTATAAACTTTATCGCAGGTGGGTTTTTCATTTTACATCGCAATAATATTGATTGGTGGACAAAAACATATGATACCAAATTGAATTTATACTTTGAAAATAATTATTTGGTAAAGGATGACCAAATAATTTTGGTAGATTGTATCATGACAGAACTTGGTAATTTTACATTGTATCGGGAAAATGACAATAGATATGACAATTGGTTTATGTTTCAAAGGATTTTATTATAAATAACAGATTCTATCATTAGTTTTTTTCACCATAAGGAATAGCTGTTATACTGACAATAGTATTGAAATCCAACTCTTCTAACAATTTGTAAATATGCGATTTTGTATATATATGAGATTTATTGCCACATTTTAAACCTGTCCATTCAGCAGTAGAATATATTATATCATTGTTTGTATTAACCAATTGACCGTCATTATAAATACAAGTATCAGGAGAAAGGCCCTTCCATATATTTATTTCATCTTGTATACAACTGTCTTGACAGCCACTACATTTGGGTCATATATAATATATTCTTTTACTTTGTTATTTTCTTTATAAATGACTTTGAATCTCACAAATGCGATCCAGTCGCATGCCATATATTATAATAATTTTTGTTTCTAAGTTGGTATAACATTATTTCAAAAAAATAATGTTAAAATAATGTTGTTCTAGTATAACTATGATTAGTATATTGATACCAGTTTATAATGGAATTGAATACATTGATGAATCAGTGACATCTGTAATTTCCCAAACTTACGATAAATGGGAGCTCATTATTGGTGTAAATGGACATGTAGAAAATTCTCATGTTTTTCAAAAAGCAAAACAATACGAAAGTGACAAAATCAAGGTTCTCGATTTGTATACAATCAATGGTAAGTCTGCTTCTCTAAACCAAATGGTAAAGCACTGTTCTTATGATTATGTGGCAATTCTAGATGTTGACGATATTTGGCATCCTGAAAAGTTGTGTGTTCAAACCCAATATTTACAATCGTATGATATAATTGGTTCTAATTGTGTATATTTTGGTGATATAAATGGAGTTGTTCCTCCAATCCCTCAATTGGATATATCCGCATTTGATTTTAAGCAGGTTAATCCAATTATCAATTCCAGTTCTATTATTAGGAAAGACTTATGTTGGTGGGATGAAGATATACATTCTGGAGTAGAAGATTATGATTTGTGGATCAGGTTACGATTACTAAGGTGTAAATTTTACAATTGTCCAGAGATTTTGGTAAAACATAGAATACACCAAACATCCGCGTTCAATTCAAAAGGAAACCATAACGCCGTCCCAGACCTTCTTGCTAAATATTATGGTTAGCCTGCCATTTATTTAGCACCGGATCTGTTTCCATTCTGGGGGGCATAAATCACTTGTATCGTGACCAATCGATGGTCCAAACCAAGCAGAGGGATAACAAACAATTTTGTCGGGGTTTGTATTCAAATAGGCCGCCCACCAACTGTAGGAACTGTTGGCAATTATATTGTGACGACAACAACTCATTAATAACATTTGCTCCCAGTCGGCAAGAGTATTATCTACTCGTTCAAAGGTGAGATGAGGAAAATCTGTTTGTAGTGCGTCAATCGTTTGTTTCACTTCGTCAATGTCATCATCTTCACAAAAATACATTACCGTACTAGGGGGTGATTTTGGTTGATTTGGTGCCTCTAGAATATATGAAAGTGAACATTTATAATAATCACATGTCGCAATTGGATGAACCCATTGTATATTCTTGTAATCACCCAAACGGAAATGAATACTGATAAAATTATCGTATTTGTATTTTTTAAACAATGTAGTTCTAAATTCTTCAATACCAGTTAGCATGATAATTGTTTTGTAATATTGTTCGAAATACTTGTAACTTTGAAAATATCCAAATAAGCACACATTTTGATTGTTGGCCAAAACAGACATATCAAGGTCATTGTAATGAAATCCATTTTCTTTAATTTGTACTAATGGAGGAAACACTGGCGTCAAGTATGGTTTCATTCTATACAAAAGTGTTTCCCAATATGTGTGTCGCAGTGTACAATTTCCTCCTCCCATCGTTTTGATATCTAGAAATCTAAAAGATGCGCAATTTTTTAACGCATAAGCCATTGTAGTAAAAATTTGAAATAACTGATTTCCTAGTCCTCCCATCAAATGACATGTCAACATAATATATGTCATTTGAAGAAATGTTTATATTTATTTTAATGATTATTCTAGAAAGGCAATTTTCTTATTCTCATAATATTCCTTACACTTTTCTTCCTTGTTCTCCTGATTGTATTTGCTTTTGATTTCTTTTATTTTTTCCGCGTTTTTCTCTCGATATGCTTTTTGAGATGCTCGTAACTTTGCGAGTTTTTCAATATTTTCTTGTTGGATTTCCTCTTCTGTCTTTAGTATTGTGTTTTCACCTAGATGTATTTTCGATCTCAAATGTCTATCCTTGTTACCAAACGTGTATTGTTCACCACAACCCTCACACGTTAATACTTGGGCTCTTTTTTCCTTGAGTAGTTCCTTATTTTTCTCGCGCCACTCTTTATTGGCGGCAGTGGCCTTCTCTTTGTTGTTCTCTCGATAGACCTTTTTGTCTGCGGCCAACTTTTCCTTATTTTTATCTCGATAATTGGTTTGATAGTCCTTAATGACATCTTTATGATCTTCAGCATATTGCTTTTGGTATGAGAGCTTTTCATCTTTGTTGGCTTCATAATTCTCTTTGGCCTTTTCCAGAATAGCAGGTTTATTGGTTTCATACCAATCCTTTTTTTGTTCTATTATTTTTTCCTTATTGGCTTCTACATATGCCTTTATTTTATCTTGATTGGCTTGTCGATACTTTTTTGCCATATTTGAAATATGCTCTTTATTAACAATACTGTATAATTTGGAATATTCTTTTTTGCTTCTGCTTGGTATGAGTACATTCAAAGATGAACTAAAAAACTCTATCCAATATCGTTCCCTTTCTCTTGCTTCATTTACATTATCGCACGGATAATCTTCAATTATCTTCATTTCCCAATTATCCCACCCCCCATTGTCTCTAATTATTTTGTATACTTTGTTATTATATGATTTTGATAATTCGTTGTTACCTGAACTTTTATGACCTTTATACCTTTGACAGAAATCAGTGGTATGACCAATATACGTTTCGTTTATTGATTCATCCATACAATAAATTGAATATATGACAGTATCTAAATAATTCGCTAAATGATTAGACATCTTATTTTATAGTATACTAATATTATTTTTAAATGATAACGTAAAAACAATATTTTTCACGGAAGCTGATCAAAAGTCTTCTGTTAGTTCGAATATATCGCTATCAGTCGTTTTATTTGCCAGAGCATAAGAATCATTTCTCTTTTCAAAGAAGTTGGTCTTACTCTCTAAACTGATTAATTCCATAAACTCAAACGGATTTTTCGCGTTGTAAATCTTTTCGTAGCCCATTTGTAAAGACAAACGATCGGCCACAAATTGAATATATTCAGTCATCAATTGAGCATTCATTCCAATCAAACGACAGGGGAGCGCATCGCAAATGAACTCCGTCTCAATTTCCACGGCTTCCTTCACAAGTTCATAAAATTTTGCCTTACTCATCTTCTTTACAAGCTTTGAATACAAGAGGATCGCAAATTCACAATGGAGAGCCTCATCGCGCGAAATGAGTTCATTAGAAAATGTGAGACCCGGCATTAGTCCGCGTTTCTTCATCCAGTAAATGCTGCAAAATGCCCCGCTGAAAAATATACCTTCAACGCAAGCAAACGCAACAAGACGCGTAGCAAAACTGCTGCGATTATCGTGAATCCACTTTTGCGCCCAATCCGACTTCCTTTTGATACAAGGGAACACATTTATCGCGTTGAACAGACGCGACTTCTCTTCTTCGTTTTTCACATACGTTTCAATTAACATACTGTACACTTGGGAATGTATATTCTCCATCGCAATCTGGAACCCGTAAAACGCACGCGCCTCCGACACTTGAATTTCGCTCATGAATCGTTCCGCTAAATTTTCCAGAACAATTCCATCACTCGCAGCAAAAAATGCCAAAATCATCGACAAAAACATTTGTTCGTCAGCATTTAAGCTGTTCCAGTCATTCATATCCTTTGATAAATCAATTTCTTCGGCTCGCCAAAAACAGTCAACTTGCTTTTTATACATTTGCCATATGTCGTCGTATTTGATTGGAAACATTACAAATCTGTTATCGTCAGCGGCAAGCAAGGGTTCTGTGGTAGTTCTCGACATCCTAAATAATATATACCGAAGATTTTAATATTTTTTCCATAATAATAAAATAATTGTTTATTGTAATAATGAAAATTCTAATACCAATAGGTATTTATCAACTGCCTAGAAAAGATGACCAATTTCAACTGTTACAGGAAATGATTGATGCCAAACGGGAATCTTTAATCAAAAAACAGAAAACATTACAATTTTTGAGCAAGGAAAATACTTTCTTACAGGGTATACGCGATGATTATTCCAAATATAACAAATACATTGTTCAACAAAAACAGGATCAAATGACGGCGTTGTCAATACTGAACAATTATATCCAGGATTTAGCGATAACTGGAGAATTGAGCAAACAAAATATTGAAGATGCTCGCACTGAACAACAAAAGATTTTGGAAGAGATTGATTCTATTAAGAAAAATTTAGATGCGATTACCCATATTTAGAAATCCACCTTTATAAAAGGTTTAAGCGAAGCAAAAGCCAAACCGCAGTGACTGGAAGTAAAACGACTGAAATTATGTTTTTATAACTATAATTATCGTTTATAGTTAATATACAATACGCTTGCCGGAATGTAAATTGGAAAAACGACACCTTTCATTACTCCTATACACGTGCTTTGTGCCATATTCGCAATGTTTTTTAAGAATGGCTTTTTCATTTGTTTTCTGTTATCTTCTAACGCATTGATATATCCACAACTATATACCTCTATACAAACCGATAATACTGTAAATTTTTTAACCAAACTTTTATATAGAAGCCCTGCAGCAAATAACCAACGCGTATTCATTATATTATATTTGAAACATATATAATCTAGTTTGATTCATTTTTTTCTACCATACATGATATAGTCAATTGACACCATCATAGGAATACTTATTGGATAGGTGATACCAAGACAACTACCAATGACGGCGCTATGCGCGATATCCAATACGAAAGTTGTGTAATTGAGATTTGTATTATTTATCAAATTATCTGTCGCTGTGCTGTATCCAGAAGAATACAAGGAGATAATTACAGAACTGGCTGTAATTGGTTTGACGGTATTCATATAGAACTTTCGAAGTGTTGTCAATAATATGTTAGTGTTCATATTTGCTTATTCATATCATGATAAGCAAATAATTAATTTCAATTTTATACTTTATACTTTTTAAAAAAGTATGACAAAATTATTTTTCAAAAAGTATTACAAAATTACTTTTCAAAAAGTATGACAAAATTATTTTTCAAAAAGTATTACAAAATTACTTTCAGTCGCTACGCTTCAATTAAACATTTTTCACGCATCGTTCAAGTAAAAAATATATGTTTTACAATATATAATGATATAATAAATAATACACCAGCATTCAAGTCTTGGTATCTGTCTATATAATCTCTCGTTTTTGAATGATCATTCTTGTAGATTAAATATTGATAGTAAAATCTAAGAAAAGACGAAAAAATTAAATATATTAATGATAATGATAATATGTCGAACCCAACTGATCTTTTATGAAGAATAATTGTGGAAAGTAATAATCTTATGATAGCAAAAAATGTTAATATTACATCAATTGTTGGTTCAGCATTTATATTTAAATAACTATCAAGGTCTAACATGTTAGAGTCAAATGTTATATAAACTAGTGTTCTAGTAAAAACTGTAAGGCTAAGTAATATAAGAAGCACCAATGTTTGATTGTCCAATTTTTTAACAGTCATTTAAATTATACATATATTATTTTTACACCTTTGGACAATTAAAACACCAATTTTATATATCACAATCCAGCAAAGGCGGTTTATCAGTCACGAAGTAACCGGTTACCTAAAGACATTCAAAGACACCGACCACAAGAGTCAGCATTTATAATGTGTAAAGGTGTATAATACTTGCCAAATAATTTTACTTTCACATGCTATGCTTCCAGTCGCTACGCTTCCACTCGCTACGCTTTGGCTTTTGCTTCGCTTAAACCTTTCATAAAGTTTGATATGAACTCATCCGGCGTCATAATAGGTATGTTGTGTTCAATAGCATATTTTGTTTTTACTGTCTCATCGTCTTTTGATTTAACAATCAAGGCAAATACATCCTTTTTCATCGTATCTTCAAGAGTGGCACCATACAATGGCAATTTCTCAATTATTTCCTTATTGCGGATTTTAGTCATTACAATTTTTTTTCCGTTCAATGGATGTTTTATAGACTCTATTTCCTCCTTCTTTACGGAATAATTCAACTTACTTTGTAGTCCACACTCATTTACAAATGCGATAAACTTTGGGATATTGTCAACAAATGTTTTGGCTGTTTTTTGTTCAATCCCACTAACGGTTTTGATCTTGTCTATTTTTGAATTGTTCGATTCAATTGATGTCATAATATCCGGAAATGCTTCCAATACAGGTTTTATTTTTCGTTGCCCAATGCCGCGCCCCATTAATCCCGACGCAGACATCAATGTAACCAAATCAACATCCTTTATACGCGACTCAATATTGGAAACATATTTGTCCGCTGTCGTTTTGAACCCGGCACTTTTGAAATCACTACTAGTCATTGCCAGAATCTTGGGAATGGTGTCAAATCCCAGATCCATTAGTTTTTTTATGTTTCCTGCCTTCAACCCATCCACGTCAATTTCTGTGAAAAACACCACCAAATTTTTCTCTTGAACAGTTTTGTTAGATTCAATATCATCAATCAAAACATCTACATGTGTATCATTCCAAGTATACGATTCAGTTGGCATCTTTGGCTGCTCCGCAGGAACAATGACGCTCGTAATTTTAGGAATGACATCACCGGATCGAACTAGCTCAATAATTGCACCAATACCAATGTTGTTATCATCAATAAATTTTGCGTTGTATCCAGTAGCGTACGTTATTTTTACCCCACCTAATTGAATTGGCTCAATTTGGACACGCGGCTTCAAATACCCGTCTTTGCTCGGTTCCCACAATACATCGACGACTTTCGCTTCCGCCTTTTGATCAGATAAAACCATTTTAAACGCAAACGCATGTTCGGGATTTCCAGAAATTCTTGGATAAATCTTGTCATCTGTCACAATGATGCCGTCAATCTCATATTTGTAATTTGTTCTCTCGTCGACTAAATATGAAGACAGTAATTCATTGGTTATATTCCTCTCCACCTTGTAATCTACCACCTCAAAACCAAGCTTGTCCAATTTAATAAATTGTTCGCTGGGTTTCAACTGCGGAACAATACATTCGTAGGTAACAAAGTGAATATCAACCGTCTTTGCGTCGACGCTCTTGGAATTTACTATTCCCGATGTCAAATTGCGCGGATTCGCAAATGTGTCTGCGTATTTGCTGGTAAATACTGATTTGGGAATTATAAATTCCCCGCGCACAACTATTCCTTTGGTCGTAGGTAACTTCAAAACCTTTAGCAAATGAGAAATATCTTGCCCGACTTTTCCGTCACCGCGCGTATACAGCTTGGGCTCCTTCCCCTCCGTTGTATAAAGGCCGCTGACTCCATCTAGTTTGCACGAGAGAACATATGGTCCCTTGTATTTCGCAGTCCAAGATGGAAGCTCATTCGTATCCGGTTTAATTTTATCCATTGACCACATTTCATACGGCAACTTGACTTTGTTTTTTCCAACTGGCGCACCCACTTGTTGAATGATGGTATCACTTGGATATTTTTTTGCGATATATTCTTTGACAATATCGTATTCGTTGTCTGTTAGCAACAACGAATTATTATTGTAATAAGCATCATTGGTCACAACTATCATTTTGTCAAGGTCTTTCTGTGTCAACTTTTCTAAATGTGACATTCCGTATTGTTTGAATAATATAATGTTATCCATATTTGGTAATAATACAGATTTAGGTTGGTTATATTTTGTTTTCAATTTTTTTGTAGATGCGACATTATTTATCATTTTTCGCGTTATTTTTAGCAATTCTCTTTTAAAAAAAGGAGAACGAAACTTTTCCCCACTTTTATCAAAAGTTGTGACTTCTATCAACTTTTTTTTAGATTTAGTCAAAGTAAATTTCTTTTTTTGGGTTTTACCCATATATTATCTGTGTATATTATAATGGCATCGCCGGCCTCACCACAATTTTTAGTTGATTTTAATAACGCGATCCAACGATTGAATGGTATTACTACTACTGCGGAACGCGATAATGTGAGATTGAATACAGAGCGTCAAAACTTTACTAGAGATGCTCGCGCGCGTTTAGAAACTATGAGCAAAGCAGTTGCGGAGTTGAATAAACGCGTAACTGATTTTGTTTCCGAATTATCGCGTCTTCGCAAGGAAGTTGGTGATAATGAAGCAACCGTACAACGAAACCTCGCAATTATTGACAGATTGAATGGAGAGCTGGATGCTCTTCGCGCACAAGGTCCTAGTTTAGCGCCGGGGGCTGCGCCAGTTATACGCGAAGGTTATGCTGATATTCAAAGATTACAAGCTGAAAATCGGGCGTTAAGAGACCTAAATGGAATTTTGGAGCGTGACATCAGGCAAGCAACTCCTTTATTGGGTAGAATTGCTGATGTGTTTGGGCAGATCAATGCGAATCCCATACCAACCGTTGAATTATTGACGGAGATGGATCGTTTGAACCGTGAAATTGAAGCCATTTTAGCATTATTACCTGGCGCAAGGTCTGGTCCTGGCACCCCGCCTCCTCCTGGTTCTGGATCTGGTGGTTTGTTCAGCAGTTTGTTTGGTTCTAGTACACCAAATCCTGTAAACAATGGTCCGCGTTTCAGTGATTTAGGTGGACGCGCCTCAATGGGTAGTCCATTGACAGCCACACCTCGTCAAGGTGTTACTACACCATCGTCATTCTTTCCCGCTGATTTAAATAATCAATTAAGGCAAAGGCCGCCTGCTAGTTCTTATTTAGAAGGCGGTAATTGGAAAAAAATGAGAAAGCAAAAAGGAGGATATATTTATAATCCAAGCAGCAAACACACGTTCAAATCACCTAGGCGAACAACCGGCAAAAGCACAAAGAGAAGTAAGAGGTCAAAGAGTACCAAGAGAAGCACAGGCAGTAAATCATCTTCAAGACGTCGGTCGAAACGCGTCAAAATTTAACATTCCTCTAAGTGATGTTATGCCTCGCGAACGTTTGCCCAATTGCCGATTTAAAATGTTTCGCGGATTACTGCGCATACGAATGACGCAATGTCTCTCTTGAAATACGCGCTTCCAAGCACGCTGTATCATCCGGATCCAAAATGTTTTCAAAATACAAACTTGCTCACCGCTAGGCAACAACAACATTTGGGCAATTTCCGGTTTCACATAATTTGACATTGTAACTATCTGTTTGTAATTTCGAATACAAGAATGAGGTGTAATTTTGTCAAGTTTACTCAAATAAGAATGATTATAAAATCTCGACATTCGGTTCAAATAATGAATGTCGAAATTTTTAAAGGCGCCAACAACCATATATTGACAATTTAGTTTGTTTTTGTTTCCGCCATGTATTTTTTCATTATAGAGTTCACACAAGACAATATTGAATTTAGTAGGGCTTAACTCATCTGCGTCATACATTATATCATCATCATATTCTTCATCACTCGATTCGTTGTAATATTCAACCTCATCTTCATCGCTCGATTCATTGTAATAGGTCATTTTATTGTCTAATTTCAATAAATATGGACTTTTAAAATCAATTTTTTTAATTCCATATATATATATAGAAATGAAGGTTAAATCCACAATTACCCGGCTTTTAACAAACCGAACTGTTTTGAATGTTGTTTTTGTAATTGCGTTATTGAATATTATAGGCTATTTAATGATTGGGAGTTATCACGAGATTGTTCAATTCATTCTGGTTGCGTTATTGACAAGCTACTTTAGCAAAAACATGATTGTTGTGTTAGGAGTACCTATGTTAATTGTAAATTTATTTTCCAGGATCAACACAATGAGAGAAGGCTTAGAAAACCCTGACAAATCTACCGATGGAAAAAAGGTAAAAAAGGACAAGAAGCCCAAACCGGTCACTAATAAAGATGCTGATAAAGATGCTGATACCGAAAAAAAAAGTGTAGATGAACCTTTTGAGGTTGGACGCCAAAATGGAGCAAGTGAAATTGATTATGCGTCTACCGTCGAAGATGCCTATGCGGACTTGAATAATATTTTAGGACGTGATGGAATTAAACGATTAACGGATGATACCCAGAACTTGATGAAACAGCAAGTTGAGTTGACCAAGGCTATGCAGGGTATGGGTCCGTTAATGGAGGGTTTAAAGCCGCTCATGAGCCAAGCCACACAAATGATGGGTTCATTGAAAGGGGAAGGTGGTCTTAAGGATTTGATGGGTATGGCGAACCAATTGAAAGCGCAATAAACTTTTACACCTTTGCGCATTTCAAACGTAGTAAAGAAATGCGCATGGAACAGTTACTTTTCGCTGATGAAAACGCCACAGAATGGGCGTTTACAAAGAGAAAAGGTGTAAAAAAAGCGAGCAAAGTTTTGATAACTTTTTTAAAAAGTTATAATATATAATGTCAACGCGTCCTGTTACACCTATTGGAAAAACACCTTCAGTTAAATCACCGCCAAGGTATCCTAGACCAGCGCAACCTGGTTTTTTGGATCCTGTACCTCAACCTATAGGAAGACCTAGACAAGGACCAACTGTTATTCCACGTGGTGGTAGAAGAAGATACACTAAGAGACGTCGCCGTTCTAATAAGAAATCTAAAACAAAGCATAGAAGATATAAATAATAATTTTGATAACTTTTTTAAAAGTTATGAAAAGCGATTATATTATTATATTATAATATGAAAAAATGTCCTCCAGGAGTGATTTGTATTGAAAATGTTACTATTTTCTTTATTCTTATTTGTGTAGCAATAATTGTATATATTATTCAATCGAATCGGGGTTTCAAACAAGCTGAACCCACAAATACTCGAATAGATCGAATAGAGTTTTTACCCAATTATCCATACAATAATATCCCCAAGGATGTGTTGTTGAATCCCTATTCACCACCATTAAGAGATGAGAGATATTTTATACCAGAAATGACATATATGCCTCCTGGTGCGATTCCCATCAATGTACCCACAAACATTGGCGCGGTTGATACGACATATCGTCAAGTTGGCATTATGACTCCGTTGAATGGGGTTGAGAAAAATAATATATTGCCGTTAATGGGTAGAATATTATTCAATCGCAGAGATTTATGGAATTATTACACGATTAGCAATCAACACAATAATGTGAAACTGCCAATATTGGTAAAAGGCAAGAGTGCGTTGACTGACACTGGTGTTGATAAAATATACAATGGTGACACAGTATATGTTCAAGGCGTGAATGATGCGTATAAAGTCACTATATATGATAATGACACAATCCGTTATTTACCATTTATTTGACGCGGCGTTTTTTTGTGAGTTTGAATTTTCTATTTTTCCCTCCAACTTGGGTCGGCACCTTTTCGGCGGCTATGGCAACAGACACCTCCGCATCTTGAGGAACAAAAATATCATTTGAGTTTATTAATTTCACTAAATTTGTTGCGGCTTCGGCAATTTTAATTTTTTGTTCAATGTTTGGATCTTGAGCTGTAGCGACAGTTGTATCTGTTACAGGAGTAACTATCGGGATTTCTTGTTCTTGAGAGGTTTGTGTCGAATCAATGTTATCTTGTACAAGAGAAGGGGGGGTATCATCCATTGCCAATGTTTCTAAGGGTACAGGAGTTAACTCGGGTGTTATACTTTCCTCAGTCGCGACACTTTTATCAGTCGCTGCGCTTTTATCAGTCGCTGCGCTTTCCATAGGGGGTTGTGCTAGGCTTTCTTCGGTTACCAAGGGTTCCTCTACGCTTTCTTCAGTCATCAAGGGTTTCGCTATGCTTTCTTCGGTCACCAGAGGAGTTTCTGCTGCGCTTTCCTCAGTCACCAGAGGAGTTTCTACTACGCTTTCTTCAGTCACCAGAGGAGTTTCCG